>Ga0105162_1000057_pt1 | contig 70693 bp, 60 predicted proteins | sample JNZ201metaG_FD_81532 | JGI IMG/M metagenome (GOLD analysis project Ga0105162, IMG submission 81532) | Hot spring microbial communities from Jinze hot spring, China to study Microbial Dark Matter (Phase II) - JNZ 20120812A | ecosystem: Environmental > Aquatic > Thermal springs > Hot (42-90C) >...
AGGAGGTGAAAAGGGAGATGGAAGGAGAGGGAGGAGAGATAAATCTGCTTGAGATAGAGATTTTCAGAAAGGCATACGAAAAAGTGCTTGAGCAGGGAATACAACAGGGCTTAAAAGAAGGGTTAAAGGAAGCGATAGAGTTAGTTTTGCTGACAAAGTTTGGTAAAAAGGCAAAAGGAGTTATAAGGAAGGTAAAGCGGATAGACGACCTTGAAAAACTTAAAGAACTGAAAAAGCAAGTTGTGAAAGCTAAAAACATCAAGGACTTTGAAAAAAAGTTGAATTCTGAAAGATAATCTCATTATTTATTCAGATCGTCAAGAGAAAGTATCTTTCAACCTCATCAAGCAAAATCAATTTTCTAGAATTTTGCCTGAACTTCGTTAAAGATTCGTAAATTTTCTCTCATTATGAAAGCATGGGTTCTTGAAAAGTTTGGTTATGATGGTATATCTTTTCGGGATTTTGATTTGGGAGAGCTTTCAGATGGTGAGGTTCTTGTAAAAGTCCTTGCCTGTGGTGTCTGCTATCGCGATATAATAGATATAGAGGGTGGCTTCAAATATACTGTTTTGCCTACTGTGCCGGGACACGAAATATGCGGAGTTGTTGAGGATCTCAAAGATGATGGAGAAATTCCTTTCTCAAAGGGAGATCTTGTTATATCAAGGCACGGACCATTTTGTGGGAGATGTGAGCTATGTCTTTCTGGAAGAGATAACCTCTGTCAGAGAGCGGGGAGGTTCGTCCAGACAATGCCGGGTGGGTATGCTGAATATGTCAAAGCGCATTGGTCAGCTTTCGTCAAGGTTCCGGATTCTCTTGCGAAAAAGTTCTCTCCATCTCAACTATCTATTGTTTTCTGTGCGGTTGGGACTGCTTTTCGCGCGATCTTCACGCAGGGAAATGTAAAGCCCGGCGACTTTGTTCTTATCACCGGTGCCAGCGGAGGAGTTGGAATTCACGCAGTCCAAATATGTAAATCTGCAGGAGCATATGTGATAGCTGTGACTTCATCTGAAAGCAAAGCGAAAATACTTGAAGATTTCGGAGCAAACTATGTTATCATCTCAAAAGATATGAGATTTAACGAACAAGCTGTGGCGATAACAAACGGAAGAGGGGTTGATGTCGTTATTGAAAATACCGGTTCAGTAGGATTGGAAGGAGCCATAAGAAGCTTGAAATTGGGAGGAACACTCGTTCTTATAGGAAATATAAAAGTAGATAGATACTCACTTAATCCCGGAATGGTTATAGTAAGAGAGCTTAACCTGAAGGGTTCTGTTGGCATAAATAATAACGAATTGCAGAAACTCTTTTCATTCATAGAGCAGGGAAAAGTAAAGCCGGTAGTATCTGATGAGTTTCCGCTTGAGAAAGCTCTTGAATCGCACAGAGCGCTAAAAGACAAAAAGAGTATAGGAAGATTTGTTATAAGAACATTTTGATTTTGGAGAAAATTTTAGCGTAAATTTTGCGGAAGTTTTAAAACTCCTTAAATTAAGGTTTTTGATACTTGATTATTTTTGCTTTTGAAGATCCTTTCAATTTTTTATTTTTCAAAGAAAAGGAGGTGATGGACTATGGGGAAGGAAATAAAGTTTGAGAAGGAAGGGGTTGAGGTTACAGGGTACTTTGCATCTCCTCGGAAAAAAGCTCCGTGTGTAATTGTTTTGCATGAATGGTGGGGTCTGAATGATCAGATAAAGGGTGTGGTAGATAAATTCGCAAAAGAGGGTTTTGCTGCTTTTGCTCCTGATTTTTACAAAGGCAAAGTCGCTTCAACTCCTGATGAAGCTGGGCAACTCATGACAGATATGTTTCAGAACAGGTTAAAAGAAGTTGAAAACTTGTTCAGAGCTTCTGTATCTTATATGAAAGGTTTTGAAAAAATTGAGCCAAAGAAAATCGGTGTTGTAGGGTACTGCTGTGGTGGTTCTCTTACTATGTACTTTGCTTCTGTTTTTTCAGATGTTATAAATGCTGCTGTGCCTTATTATGGTATCCCTCAGCTTGCTCCTGTGAAACCCGAAAACATAAAAGTTCCCATTTTATTTATTCTTGCAGAAAAAGATGAGTTTGTAAATAACGATGATGTTATAGAACTTTCTAAGAAAGTTTGGAAAAATGGAGTTGAGGTTCAGCTGAAAATTTATCCCGGTGTTTCTCATGCTTTTGCGAATGAGAAGAGACCAGAAGTTTATAATGAGTCCGCAGCGAAAGATGCTTGGGCTCTTACAATATCGTTCTTTAAAAAATATCTTTCCGCATAAGATACGAACTTTCAGAAAATTTTCATAGATGATAAATGATTTTTCAAAGCGTTTCAGAGACCTTATAAAAGAAGATGGAGGCAAGATAATTCTCTGTGTTCTTGATGGGCTCGGCGGAATTCCATATAAAGACGGGAAGAGCGAGCTTGAGGTAGCCAATACTCCTAATCTTGATTCTCTTGCGAGGGATTCCGCAAAAGGTTTGCATATTCCGGTTGAGTTCGGAATAACCCCCGGCTCAGGTCCATCGCACCTTGCTCTCTTCGGTTATGACCCGGTTGAGAACATAATAAAAAGAGGTATATTGGAAGCACTTGGAATAGGGCTTGTTCCTGAAAAGAATGAGATTTTTGCGAGGGGGAACTTTGCAAAGTGTGTTCAAGAGGGAGATAAAATCAAAGTTCTTGATAGAAGAGCGGGAAGAATATCAACAGAAGATAACAAAAAACTTGTTCAAATCCTTTCAGAAAAGATAAAAAAGATAGAAGATGTTGAGGTGAGTTTCTACACTGTTAAAGAACACAGGGTATGTATATCTTTCAGAGGAGAGGGATTATCTGATGATATAGGGGATACGGACCCGCAGAAAGAGGGAGAGTTTATCAGGTATCCGTCAGTAGTTGGTGATGCGACTTATGAGAAAGAGAAAATGGCAAAAATAGCTTATCAGCTCTCACTTGAAATCTTTGAGGTTTTACATGATAAGGGTTTATGTATTCTTATGAGAGGTTTTTCAAAGGTTCCGCAAATAGAGAGTTTTCAGGAAAAGTGGAAGCTAAAAGCTCTTGCTATTGCGAGCTATCCTATGTACAGAGGTCTTGCTAAAATTCTGGGTATGGATGTTGCTGAAATACATTCCGGAACTCTGGAAGAACAGATTGACATATTAAAAGAAAGTTTCAGCGTTTATGACTTTTTTTATTTCCATTTCAAGATGACTGATTCAGCTGGTGAGGATGGAAATTTTGATGAGAAGGTCAGAGCGATAGAGAAATTTGATTCTGTCCTTCCGAAAATTCTTCTGCTGAAACCAGATGTTTTAGCTATAACCGGTGATCACTCAACACCTTCTAAAATTGGCGGACACTCCTTCCATCCTGTCCCTCTTCTCATATATTCTGAAAAGAGAGCCTTCAGAGATGGTTTCGGAAGATTTACTGAAAGAGATTGTATGAGGGGGAGTTTGGGAACGATTTATGCTGTTCATCTTATGCCTCTTTTGCTCGCTCATGCAGGGCGACTTGAAAAATTCGGAGCATAAAACATAAACCAGTTCGGCTCTCTAAGATAGTATCGGATTTTTGAATTACAAAAAAATGTCCGTAGATAACTCAATTTCCTCGCCCTGAAGTGGAATATTTTTTGCATATTATCAATGTGAAGAAAGGAGGTGGCAGGTTATGGATAAGATAAAAAAGTTAGGTTTTTTGATAGGGAGATTGATTGTAGGGTTGCTCTACATATTCTTTGGATTAAGGCTTTTTATTAACTTCAAAACGATGGTTCAATTAACTGCTCAAAAGTTGAGTATCTTTCCGGAATTTGGCGTCTTCATAGCCGGATTTCTTCTTATTGTTGGTGGTTTTACCATTCTTACGGGTTTTATGCCATGGTTGGGCGTTTTCTCTTTGGTTTCTTTTTATATCCCTGTGACTTTTATCATGCATGATTTTTGGAATTATCATGACCCTCAAATGAAAGCTCAGGAGATCATTCACTTTCTTCTGAATATAACTCTTATGGGTTCTTCTCTTATGTTTCTTGCTATTCCTGAGGATGCCTGGGTTTTTTCAATTTCAAGAAAAAGACAAAAATAATCTTGTCTCACTTTTGGGAAATTCTGTCTCATTTTTGAGACGGTTTGTCTTATTTTTGAGACAAGGTATTTGTGAGGTATATCAAACGCTTTTGAAATTCAATATTTCATATAGAAATGAAAAAATGAAAATTTAAAAAATTGGGTTTAAAAGGTGGCACACTTTTTGCATAAGTAATTGTATGATGCGGAAGAACATAAAAGAGCTGTTTTTTCCCGCTCTTACGGTAATTTTACCTTTTCTTCTCCAACCTTTTATGTCAATAGCATACTCCGACTCTGAATCTATATCATTTTCCGGAAGTTTCAGAACAAGAGGGGAGTTCAGAGATAATCTTGATATGAATTCAGCACAGAATGACTCTTTTTCTTTTGTAAATATGCGTTTCAGATTCGGTCCAACTATAAAGATTGGAGATAACATAGAACTTAAAGGAACATTGCAGGATTCAAGAATTTTTGGAAAAGCTGCTTCCCTTCTTTCACAGGATGCTCCATTAGAGGGGGTTAATTTTACGGCGACTAATTCACGAAACCTTGAATCGTTAGACATAATAGAAGGTTTGGCTCTGCTGAAAAAATCGTTTGAAAACTTTCAGATAAATGCAGCTATTGGGAGGCAGAGATTGGCTTATGGAGAACACCGGATTCTTGGAACTTTTGACTGGTCAAATGTTTCAAATTCTTTTGATGGTATAAAAATATCGGGAATACACTCTGTTTTCAGAACAGATTTTTTAGCTTTTATCATAAGAGAAAATTCTGTCGCGGAAGGAGCAGCGGAGATTCCACAGCCGAAAAGAAACAAGGTCTCGCTTCTTGGCGTATATAACTCTTTCAATCTTCCGGGAAAAAACAATTTAGATATCTATCTTCTTTCTCTTCTTGATGGGGCGAGAGTAAATTACGCAGGTGTAGGTTTTGAAAATTACAAGAGAGAGGTATCAAAAGATGCATTTATATTTGCTTCTGGATTGAGGTTTTCAGGAGAGAGACAAATAGAAAATTTTACTCCTTTTGTAGTTTTTGAAGGAGTTTATGAGTTTGGCAGAGCTTGGGCAGATAAACTTAATTCTTTTGCTATATCAGGAAGAATTGGTACCAAAATGAGTCCTTTGAAAGCTCGTGTGTTCGTTGAGTATGATCTGGCTCAGGGAACAACTCAAAAAGACAGACAAAATGGTATAAGAAGAACATTTTATAACTTTTTCCCAACGAACCACATTCATTATGGGTATGCTGACCTTTTTTCTTGGAAAAATATGCATGGTCTCAGGTTAGGTACAGGTCTTGTTCCTTTTGAGAAAATTTCTTTGAGTTTTGATTTCTGGAAATTCTGGCTGTATACAAATGAAGATTGGTGGTATAATGCAGGTCAGCTCGTCTTTTTGAAAGATAAGTTACCATATCCATCTCGCGATGCGGGGACAGAGTTTGATATAATTCTTGAAGCCGAGCCGGTCAAGAGTTTGAAAGTTGAATCGGGGTACTCTATCTTTTTCCCCGGAGAACTTCCGAGAAAACTTGGCAAAAATGATCCTATGCATTGGGTATATTTACAAATTTTCATAAATTTCTGAAAAAATATAAAAGAGAAAGGAGGAAAAAAAAATGAATATGAAAGGAATATCAAGGGTAAAAGAAAAAAAGGAGGTTATGGCTATGGCAGATAGCGAAAAAAGAAGAATTCATAAAGAAAAAGATCAACATATCTACGGGCGATCAAAGGCGATATGGGGGCGTTCTTTTTTTGGCGTAGCTAACGCTATATTCTTTTCTTCTCTTTTCGTTGTTCTTTTGTTCTTCAAAGGTTATGCACAGGAGAAGAAGGACGGAGCAGTAAGACAACCACCTCCGCTGACGCCCGAGGAGATGGAAATTGCAAAGCGTATATTTTTTGACAGATGTGCTGGCTGTCACGGTGTAACTCGTAAGGGAGCAACCGGTCCCGCTTTGCTTCCGGAGAACAGAACCCTTCTTCTCGGAACAGAAGGACTGAAGGTCTTTATAACTTATGGAACTCCAAGAGGAATGCCTGACTGGGGAAGGCAGGGAATTCTTTCTGAAAAGGAAATAGATATACTTGCAAGATTCTTACAGCATCCCCCTCCTCCGCCACCTGAATTATCTCTTGCGGAAATGAAAGAGAATTGGAAAGTTTATGTTCCACCTGAAAAGAGACCGAAAGAACCCCAACACAAAAGAAACTGGCAGAACTTTTTCGGGATAGTCCTTCGTGATGTCGGAAAGGTTGCCATAGTAGATGGAGATACGAAAGAACTTGTCAATATTGTCAATACCGGGTTTGCTGTCCATATTCTCAGAGCATCTGCAACAGGAAGATATTTTTATTCAATCGGGAGAGACGGAATGGTGACTCTCATAGATCTTTGGGCTAATCCACCAGATAAAGTAGCAGAGGTGAAAGTGTGTAATGATGCAAGAAGTGTAGATGTCAGCAAATACGAAGGAAAATTAGGTAACTTTAAAGATAAATTGGCTATTGTTGGCTGTTATTGGCCTCCTTCTTTTGTGATATTAGACGGACAGACACTTGAACCACTCAAAATTGTCTCTACCTCAAGTTATACATATGATACAAACGAGTTTTTGAGGGAGGCAAGGGTTGCATCAATTGTCGCTTCTCATCATGACCCGCTGTGGGTCGTGAATGTCAAAGAAACAGGTCTAATTTGGCTCGTTGATTACTCAGATATCAAAAATCTCAAAATAAGTATGATAGAAGCTGAGAGGTTTTTACACGATGGAGGTTGGGACTTATCGAAGAGATTTTTCATCGTTGCTGCGAATATGAGAAATAAACTTGCGGTTGTTGATACGCTTACAAAAAAATTGGTCTCTCTTATTGAAGTTGGAAATAAGCCACATCCGGGAAGAGGAGCTAACATAAACCATCCTAAGTTCGGTCCGATATTCTGCACAGGACATCTTGGAGATAACACTATTCAGTGTATAGGAACAGATCCGAAAAAGAAACCAGAATATGCTTGGAAAGTAGTTGTGAAAGTGGAACTGCCAGGAGAAGGAGGTGGAAACTTGTTTATAAAAACTCATCCTGATTCTCCAAACCTATGGGTAGATAGACCTTTGAATCCTGAGCTCAGCAATAAGATTTACGTCCTTGATAAATTCACTTTTGAGGTTAAAAAAGAGATAGAAGTTCCAAAAGAGTATGCTGGGGCGAGGTTTGTTCATCTTGAGTATAACAAAAACGGAGATGAGGTCTGGGTATCTGTTTGGGGTAGAAAAGATCAACCTACTGCGATTTTGGTTTTTGATGATAAGACGCTTCAGCTCAAACATGAGATAAAAGGTGATTGGGTTATAACTCCAACAGGACACTTTAATGTCTACAATACTATGAAAGATATATACTGATGAAAATAATCCATTATTTGAAAGAATTCTGATGAGAGGTAATAAGATTAAATTTTATGGTTTCGAAGTTTTTCATTTTGATATTTTTCCTTGCTTTTCAGCAAGGTGCTGAGATATATAAAAGAAATTGTGCTTCATGCCACGGTGATGAAAAATTAGGTGGAAATGCTTCCCCGCTGATTTTCGTTGATTCGCAGATTGTAAAAAAAATACTTCAAGAAGGACTAATGCCTTTTATGCCGAGTTTTAGTTTCTCCCAAAAAGAATTAGATGAACTTATAAATTATCTCCAAGAAATTCCATCTTTTGAAGAAGATAAAAGTGATCATTTCAAAAAGTTAAGAATTAAAACTGCTATCAAGATAGATCCAGAGGATACTACTATTCTTGTGCAGAAAGATGCGGGCATATATGTTCTAAAAGATGGTGATTTTTTTGATAGTGTGAGTATATCAAAGATTCACGGAGGAGTAAAATTCTCCGCTGGGGGAGTTTTGGCTCTATCAAAAAGCGGTGAGCTTGTTAAATATCCCTTCGGAGGAGGGGAGGTTCAAAAGATAAAATTGTGTTCTTGGGCTAGAAACTTGGTTGTATCACATCGTGAAAATCTTGTGTATGTCTTATGCCTTCTACCGCAGAAACTTGTCTTGCTTGATGAGAAAGACCTGAAAGTTGTTGATGAGATAGAGATTGGAAAAAGACCTATAAGTATTTTTAGTTTCAAACAGAAGGTTTTAGCTATAACGAGAAGCGGGGAGATATTTGACCCGAAAGAGAAAAAGATAGTTCATAAATTAGGTGTTTTTGTAAAATCTTTCTGTGTTTCTCCCTTCTCTGATATACTCATAATCGGAAGCGATAAAGAGATTTATTTTTATGACGGAGAAAAAGTCGTCTTTTCATACAAGCTTACAAACCCTTCAAATTTTCATTTTTTCTCGTGTGAGTTCTGGTATAATGGTGATTTTGTGTCTGCTGTTCCTTTATCAAACACGGTTGTGTTTTTCAAGTTGTACGATTGGCAAGTTCTGAAAGAAATAAGTTTTGATAAGCCCGTTCTTTTTATAAGAACTCATCCCGAGACAAATTACCTGTGGGTTTCAGATGGACAGAAAATATATTTGATAAACAAATTTACCTTTGAGAAGGGAAGGGGTTTTGATGGGATTCATGCTGGATTTTCTCCTTGTGGAGATTTTGCTTTTGTATCGGGCAGAGATAATATTTCGGTTTTGAATCCGAAAACTTTTGAGACCGTAAAAGTTTTGCCAATTGAAAAACCACTTGGGAAATACAATTTTTTTGAAGAGAGTTTTCAAAGCGGTTTGCTTGGATGGGATATTTACAGGGTTAAGTGTTGGGGATGTCATCATCAGACCAAGATGGCTTTCGGTCCGCCTTTGAACCTTACCAATAGAGATAAGCTTTTAAGTCAGATTGAGCATCCGAATCTTATGCCGGGGTTGAAGTTGAGCAAAAGAGAGGTCTCTGCTCTTGCGGACTTTTTAGATATACTCAAAAGATGTTCTGCCCGGAGGGACTTTTAAGATTTTGAGTTGAAAAATTTTAAGGAGGTTCCCCGCATGCTGAGGATAACAAGCTTGGTCAAATCATCTTTGAACAGAAAAGTTCTAAAACAATCGGAGAATGGAGTTGTTGTCATACTCAACATAACTTTATCGTGCAATTTGAGATGTAGTCATTGCTATATATCTGCTGGATTTGGCAAAGGATTATCTATGGATATATCTACTATAAAGAAGCTTGCAGATGAGTTTGAGAAATTGGGAGTTATATCTGTTGTTATTTCGGGTGGAGAACCGCTTATGCATCCGAAGATATTTGAAATTGCAGATATTTTCAAAGATAAGGGTTTGAGAGTAAATCTCTCATCAAACGGAACTCTTATAAGCTCAAGGAATGTCAAAAAGCTCAAAGTATTTGATTACATAGGTATAAGTATTGATGGACCGGAAAATATACACGATGAGTTCAGGGGTGTTAGGGGTGCCTTTGCAAAATCTATAAGGGCGCTCAAAATTTGTGTTGAGAACGGGTTTCCCGTTGGAGTGAGGTTATCTATCACTCATAAAACAGCGGACTTTATTCCTTTTATTTTTGACCTGGCAGAAAAAATCGGTGTCCCGAAAATATATTTTTCTCATCTTGTTGGTTCTGGTAGAGGCAGATACCTTGAACAAACATTTAAAGATAAGTCAAAAAAAGCGGTGGAGCTTATCATAGATAGAGCGATTTATTATGTTCTGAACAATATCCAGATAGATGTTGTAACCGGGAATAACGAGACAGATGCTGTTATTCTCTACGAAAAATTTTCAAGGTATTTTGGGGATTACAAAGATTATCTTTTTGATAATCTGATGGCTTGGGGAGGTAATCAGGCGGGAGTAAGGATTATGAATATAGACCCTTTTGGATTTGTCAAGCCCGACCCTTTCTTTCCCATCAGTATCGGTAATATTCATCAGAAGAGTTTGTACGATATATGGAATGATGAGAGAAATCAAGTTCTGTCTTTTTTAAGGAAGAAGCCAAGAGATATTGTGGGGGAGTGCAGGGATTGTAAGTTTCTTCAAATATGCAATGGGAGTTCAAGAGCAAGAGCTTTGATTTTAACGGGCAAAATAGACGCTCCTGACCCTGCTTGTCATATAATTGAGAGCGAGCAAGGTTCTCAATCGCAAAAATATGGTGATGAAGTTGATAGCAAGGCAGAACCACGAGCTGAATCCTTTGATGATTATTTTCCTAACTTTTTAGCAGAAGGAGGTTTTGAAAGATGTTGATACATTTCATTTTCGGTCTTATCTGGGTGGTATCTCGTGAGACATCTTCTGTTTTTGTTATAGATCATAAAGAAGGGAAAATTGTTTCAAGGGTTAATATTGGTCAAGACCTAAGGCATGCGGTAATAAAGTTCAGAGGTAAAAATGTTTTTTTGCTTACAAGAGATGGTTATATTATTTCAATATCTTCTGATTTTTCGGTTGCAGATAAGATAAAGGTTGGAGAAAGTTCAATAGGTTTTGATTTTATTTGTGATGATGTGATAGCTGTTGCGAACTATCAGCCCGGCGGAGTAGTTATATTGAATCTCAAAGATAGAAAAACTGATTTTATTGAAACGAACTCAAGGGTGGTTGGAATAAAGGTTTTTGAAAAAGGCGGAAAGACAAAACTTATCTTTTCTCTGATGGATAAAGGAGAGATACACATATATGATGTTGAAAATTGTCGTCCAAAGCAATTCAAAAAGTTAAGTGTTAAAGATGTGATATTTGATGCTTTTTTATATTCTGGAAAATATATTTATGGGTTGTGGAAAAAGGGAAGCGTTGGGGTATTAAACCTTGAGGATTTATCTTCTCATTTTGTCAGTTATGGCAGAGGGGAACAGCTTTTCAAGGTTCCACACTTTGGGAGTTGGGCGGAGATAGCCGGAAAAATTTTTATCCCTAATTTAGGTATACCATATATCGTTCAACTTGATGTCTCAAATTTGCAATATAAAAAAATAGAAGTTTGTTCGTCTCCGGTTTTTGTGGTATCAAATATGAAAAATTATTTAGCAGTAAATTATTCTGGTGAATGTGAAGATGTAATTTCTCTTCTCATATTCTCCGAAATTCAAGGTGAAATTACGGGAAGGAAAGATTTTAGGTTAGGTAGGAGAATTTTGCATATGAGATTTTTTGATGAAAATCCGAACCTTATGATTTTTTCTTCTTATTTTGAAGATAGGGTTAAGGTGTTTGATATAGAGGGGGAAAGGGTTGTGAGAGAATACGAAATTCCGACTCCTTCTGGAATATTTTTGAGTGAATAAGGGGATAAAGAGATTAATATCAGCTTCAGCGGTTTTAAGTTTAAAAAATATCAAAAAAAATTGATTCTTTGTTTTTTGAGATAAATTTTTTTGTATGGCTATCAGAGATATAACCGAGCTTAAATCTTTGAGAGGGAAAGAGCTTGATAAGATATTTGTAGAGGGTTCTTTACCTTCACATAGTGAGATTCAGGGTTTTTGGAGTGGTTTAGCTTTACCGCAAACTTCCAAAACACCTATACCTTCATTTCTTGAGAAGGTTTTTATTCTCACGGGGGATATTCTTTGGAAGGGTAAGGTCTTTATGAAAATTGATTCTGAGTTCAGGGGTGTAAATATTTTGACTCGTGCGAAGATTCCAATTTTTCATTTTAGGGTGAGAGAAGACAGGTCAAAGTTTGATGGGAATCCGTGTTTGGTTTTAGATTATTCTGTGTTTCCAAATCCATTTCTTGTGAGGGCTATAAGAGATGAGATAAGGAAGGTTGGAGATGGGGTCATTTTAGGTCTTATGTTCTTTTCTTTCTTTGACAGGATATTTGTTCCTTCAATATATTTTGCGCTTCGGAAGGAGTTATAAGTTTTTCGTATGGTATCTCCGGATAAGTTGAAGATTGTTGAGGTTGAGTTTTTAAGGCATAAGAAAGACACTTTGACTGCGTATATATTTTTGGTTTTCTTTTGGTTTATTGGGCTTCACAAGTTTTATTTAGGCAAAAATACAGAGGGTGTTATTTTTCTTTCTCTGCCTGTTTTGTCTTCTGTTTTTACGATCTTTGGGTTTTTTATGGTGAATGATCTTTTCTTTTATAGTGGTTTGGTTTTAGCGGGGGGTTTTGCTCTTGTGTTTATTTTTGACCTCTTCACTTTATGGAAGCAGGTGGAGAAAGCTAACGAGAGAATATATAGAGATATTTTTGAGAAAATAACCGGGATACCTTACTCTTCTGTTTTCCCTACGGTTTGAGTTCAAATCCCTATTTGGTATATTTCAACTCTCGGGTTTTAAACTCTTTGCTTTATCGAAGCATTTTATTGCTTCTTCATAGCGACCAAGTTTTTCAAGAGCAACACCTTTGCTATACCAAGCATCAGCATAATCAGGATTTATTTTTATTGCTTTATCATAGCATTTTATTGCGGATTCATAGCGACCAAGATTAGAAAGAGCAACACCTTTATTATACCAAGCATCAGCATCATCAGGATTTATTTTTATCGCTTTATTAAAAGCGTGGAGTGCTTTTTCATAGCGACCAAGTTTATAAAGAGCAACACCTTTGTTATACCAAGCATAAGCATAATCAGGATTTATTTCTATTGCTATATCAAAGGCATCAATTGCTTCTTCATAGCGACCAAGATTAGAAAGAGCAACACCTTTGCTATACCAAGCTTGGGCATCGTCAGGATTTATTTCTATTGCTATATCAAAGGCATCAATTGCTTTTTCATAGCGACCAAGATTAGAAAGAGCAACACCTTTGTTATGCCAAGCATCAGCAAAATCAGGATTTATTTTTATTGCTTTATCGAAGCATTTTATTGCGGATTCATGGCGACCGAGTTTTCTAAGAGCAAAACCTTTGTTATACCAAGCTTGGGCATAATCAGGATTTATTTTTATTGCTTTATCGAAGCATTTTATTGCTTTTTCATAGCGACCGAGTCTTCTAAGAACAACACCTTTGATATTCCAAGCTTCAGCAAAATCAGGATTTATTTTTATTGCTTTATCGAAGCATTCTATTGCTTCTTCATAGCGACCAAAAATAAGAAGTGAAAAACCTTCTTCCTTCCATGCTTCGGCGGAATCAGGATTTTTTTCTGCAGATTTTTGTTCTTCCTCCCTCATGTCTTTCCCTCTTGTATATTCAAAAAATTAAATAGTAATCAAAAAAAATAGTATAATAATTGCTACTGCTCTAACCATATTTCGGTCCCCGTTCTTTGAAAAATTGCGTCAAAGTTCAACAATATTTTAATCACTTTTACAGGTCAAAGAAATCAATTGAGTTTTTGAGTTTAAAGATTTTCCTCTGAGTTCCGCATTTTTCTATTTCCTGCGTGAAAGAAGCTCTTTCATTACCTTTTCAAGAGGTATATCAAGAGCTGATAGAAGCACTATAATGTGAAATATAAGGTCTGCGGATTCCCATATAACAGAGTTTTTCTCTCCAACATCTCCTTTTTTCCCTTTGAGAGCTGATTCGCATAACTCCCCAGCTTCCTCCATTATTTTTGAGATGATTTTTGGTATTCCGCCAGAAATAAGCTCCGCAGTGTAGCTCCCTTCAAGTTTTTGACCTTCTCTTATATCTCTCTTCCTCTGATTTACTACCTTTTCTATTTCATAGAGTATTCCGTATGTGGGTTCGCTCTCATCTTCAACTATTTTTCCATCATCTTCTATTCTGTAAAAGAAACATGATTTCTTTTGAGTGTGGCATGCGGGACCCTTGGGTTCTACTACGAATATAAGAGAATCAAGATCGCAATCTGAAATTATTTTATGAACTCTCATCGTGTTTCCGCTCTCTTCTCCCTTCATCCATATTCTCTTCCTTTCCCGTGAGAAAAAGTGAGCGAGTTTTTTTTCAAATGTCAATTTTAACGACTCTTCAGATGAGAAAGCAAGCATGAGTATTTTCCCATCAGCTCTATCTACAACTACTGTTGGTATTAATCCTTTTGAGAAATCTATTTTTTTTTCTTCTCTGTCGCTCATTTTACGCTCTTTGCTCAATCAATTTTTATTCTCGGTTTTATCTCTCTGAAAGGGAAAAGCTTTTTTCTTTTTTCTTCGTACTCTTTTATTTTTTGTTCGTATTTGAGCGTCAGGTCTATTTCGTCAAGACCTTCCATTATACACATTTTTCTGAAAGGATCAATTTCAAACTTTCTTGAAAATCCGAAGTCATCATAAACGACCTGCTCCTCTACATCAACATTGAGGAAGTAATTTTCGTTTTTTTTCTCTTTTTCATAGGTGTTTTTGAACAGAATATCAACATCTTCTTCTGTAAGTGTTATAAGAAGAAGTCCGTTTTTGAATGCGTTTGAGTAGAATATATCTGCGAATTTGGGTGAAATTATGACTCTGAATCCGAAGTCATAAAGAGCCCAGACGGCGTGTTCTCTTGAGCTTCCTGTTCCAAAATTCCTTCTTGTGAGAAGTATTTTTGCGTTCCTGTAAAGGTCTTTGTTCAGGATGAAATCTGGATTTGGCTCTCCGTTTTCTTTGTATCGCCAGTTGTAAAAGAGGAACTGCCCAAAGCCGGTTCTTTCAATTCTTTTCAAAAACTGCTTTGGAATTATTTGGTCTGTATCTACATCAGAGATGTCAAGCGGAGCGACCTGTCCTCTGAACTTTCTTATGGGCTCCATAAATTACTATTTTTCTCATATATCCTTATGTTTTTTATTATTCAAGAACTTTGATTTTTCGCTACGAGTAGTTTTATGCTTTGTTTTTTCTGATGATTTCTTTTAATTTTCGCAGGTCTTCGGGGGTATCTATGGGTATGAGTTTTTTCTTACCTATTATCACTTTTATTTTCATTCCGTTGTCAAGTGCGCGGAGCTGTTCAAGTTTTTCTGACTTCTCGTTATCTGTCTGCTTCAAATTCGTAAATCTCATAAGCGATTTTTTTCTGAAAGCATATATTCCGGTGTGGATTATGAATTTTTTCGCTCCGTAAGGAATTGAACTCCTTGAAAAATATAAAGCATAATTCCCTTTTTCAGATACCGCTATTTTCACTCTGTTTGGATTTTCTATTTCGCCTTTCTCTTTTGATATGAACCCGTATGTTGCTATGTCTGCGTCTTTATCTTGCGCTAATGTATAGGCAACCTTATTTATTATTTCAGGTGTTATAAGTGGCTCATCTCCCTGAACATTAACTATTATTTCTGTTGATTTTGATTTAAGTTCTCTTTTTACAAGTTCTGCTACTCTGTCTGTTCCCGACTTTATGTTCCTTCCTCTTACTATCTTTATCTTTATCTTATCTTTAAGTTTTTTCGGTATTTTTGATTTTTGAAGCGATCTTTCAATTTCTTTTTTTATTTTTGGGGAGTCAGTGGCTACGAAAACATTCTTCGCTTTTGATTTTGCACATGCTACAACAACATAGAAAATGACCGGGAAACCGTCAAGATACTTTATGAGTTTTGATGGAAACCTCTTTGACTTTTCACGAGCAGGTATGACACAGATAAAACTTTTTTCTGCTATTTTCAATTTTTCGCCCTTTGCTAAATACCAGAAATCTTTTCGGGCTTATTTTATTTTTTAGCTTTTATGTAATTTATTGCGTCTTTGACTGTTCTTATTTTGTCAAGGTCTTCGTCTGGTATAGAAATTCCGAACTCCTCTTCAAGCTTCATTATCATATCAACAAGGTCAAGCGAGTCAAGACCAAGGTCTTCAATGAATGTCGCATCATCTCTTATTTCGCTTGGGCTTTTTCCTATCTTTTCCGCTATCACACTTTTTACTTTTAACTCTATCTCATCCATGTTTTTTTACCTCCTTCTTTTGATTTTATATTCTAATTTTGATTATCTCAAACTCATATCAAAAAAACTCTATCGCAAAAAATTCTGTGAAATCATAGACAAGATTTATTTTATATTTTCGCATTTTTATTTTTTCAGTTGTTTTTACTTTTCTGTTAATCCGAACGCTTCGCAAAGCTCTCTTACCGCAAGCTCAACATACTTTTCTTTTATGATACAAGAAATTTTTATTTCAGATGTTGATATCATTTCTATGTTTATTCCTGCTTTTGCGAGTGTGGAGAACATTTTACCTGCTATTCCCGGTCTGTCTCTCATGCCAGTTCCCACTATTGAAACCTTCGCTATATCATCTGCGTATTTTACATCTCTGAAATTCATCTCCTGCGCAATTCTCTTTACTATTTCAAAAGCTTTTTTAAGCTCTTTCCTCTTTACGGTGAATGTTATGTCGGTCAATCCATCAAGTGAGACATTCTGAACTATCATATCTACGCTTATTCCTGCTTCTCCAAGTGGTGTGAAGATCGCACTTGCTATACCAGGTCTATCTGGAACTCCGACTATTGTTATTTTTGCCTGATCTTTATCATAAGATACTGCTGTCACAGGACTTTCGCTTTCAATTTCTATCTTTTTCTCACTCCTCATCTTTTCACCCGTTTTTTTTCTTTTCATGTTCTTATACTATTACTATTTTAATTCTGAACCTGGCTGATAATTTTATAGCTTTTGAATTTGATATACGGTTTTGTAAAATGCAATTTTTTAAGTTTTTTGATCTCATATCTCGCTTTTTACTTCTGCATAGTTTGCAGGAAACCATTTTTAAAATGCCTTTTTGAGCTCTTGCGTTTTCTAAATTTTTAATATATGTTGAAAACATACGAAATAGTCCAGAGTGATATAGAAGAGATAGAGAATGAGTTCAAAGATATAAAATCAATTTCAGATTTTGATTCTCTTATTGTTGAGAAAGAGAATATAGAAAATGAGCTGAGGAAAAATCAAGATTACGAGGTCGTCTCTTCACTTCTCAAAAGAAAATCTGAGATTGAAAAAAAGATAAACTCCTTCACAGAAATTCAAAGAGATATAGATGACCTGAAAGCTCTTTTTGATATATGGAGAGAGCAGGGAGATGAGGAAGCTTACAAGGAGCTTGAAAAGACCATTTTAGCTGTGAAGAAAAAATTGAGAAAGCTCAAAGTTGAAACATTTCTTTCAGACGAATACGACAAAGAGAACGCGATTTTAGAGATAACTCCCGGTGCCGGTGGGACAGAAAGTATGGACTGGGCTGAAATGCTGATGAGAATGTATATCAGATGGGCAAATAGCTCCGGATTTGAGGTGAAGATAATAGATAAAATGCCAGGTGAACAGGCAGGAATAAAGAGCGCTACGATTCTGATCGAGGGAAAATATGCTTACGGTTATCTCAAAGGTGAATCTGGAATACATCGCCTTGTCAGGATTTCTCCTTTTGATGCGAACAGAAGAAGACATACATCATTCGCTGCTGTCACGGTTTATCCTGAATTCAGCGAAGAAGTGAAAATCAATATAGACCCAAAAGACCTTGTGATAGAGACATTCAGAGCTTCGGGTCCCGGAGGACAACATGTAAATAAGACCGATTCTGCCGTGAGAATAAAGCATATTCCAACAGGTATTGTTGTCACATGCCAGTCAGAAAGGTCGCAGTATAGAAACAAGCAGATCGCACTGAGAATTTTGCAAGCTCGTTTATATGAGCTTGAGAAGAAAAAGAAGGAGCAAGAGAGAGAAAACCTTGTTGAGAAAAAAGACATATCTTGGGGAAATCAGATAAGAAGCTATATTCTCCATCCTTATAAGCTTGTCAAAGATCACAGGACAGGTTATGAGACACCGCTTGCTGAAAAGGTTCTTGAGGGAGAAATTGATGACTTCATAGAAGAGTATCTCAAATTTATCTCAAAAAACAAAGGTCAAAAATCGGGAAAAAACGCAATTTCTCATCAAGGGATTACAAATTCTGAATAAAAATATGAAAGAGAGCGAGAAAAAGGATTTCAAAGACACTATTTTTTTGCCGAGAACCGACTTTCCGATGAAGGCAAACCTGCCCGAGCTTGAACCAAAGATAATTGACTTCTGGGAAAAAAATAAAATTTACGAAAGAGCTCTTGAAACAAAGAAAGAGATTTTTTCCGTTCACGATGGACCTCCGTACGCAAACGGAAACATACACCTCGGACACGCCCTAAACAAAATCATAAAAGATATAACCGTAAAATACAACCTGATTTTCGGTAAGAGAGCCGAATTCATTCCCGGATGGGATTGCCACGGATTACCAATAGAAAAAGAGGTTGAAAAGAGAATAGGAAAAAATGCTTCTCCAACGGAGATAAGAAGGGAGTCAAGGAAATATGCTGAAAACTTCATCGGAATTCAACGCGAGGAGTTCAAGCGACTTGGAGTGTTCGGAAAATGGAATGAGCCATACATAACTATGTCCCCCGATTACGAAGCGATGATAATAGATTCAATAAACAAGATATGGAAAAATGGAAGGATTTACAGCTCGTATAGACCTGTCTTCTGGTGTCCCATTTGCTCAACAGCACTTGCCGAAGCAGAAGTTGAATACAAAACCAAAAAATCCCCTTCAATATACTTTCTCTTTCCAGCAAAGTTTTCTGAAATAGAAGGAGAGAGGTTTGAAAATCTCTTTGCGGTGGTATGGACAACAACTCCCTGGACCATTCCGGCTAACTTCGCTCTTGCTTTCAATCCTGAAATAAACTACATCATAGCTAAAAAAGATTCACGCTATCTTATAGTAGCAGAAGACCTTGCAGGTCAGATTCTTGGTGATTTTGAAAAAGTAAAAGTGCTCAAAGGATATATTTTTGAGAGAAAAGTTTTTTCCCATCCGCTTTTTGACAGGGAATCGCTCGGAGTTATTGCCGAATTTGTCAGCAAAGAAGAGGGTACAGGAATAGTTCATATAGCACCGGGACACGGAGAGGAGGACTTTGAAGTAGGTAAAAGATATGGACTCCCTGTGGAAAGTGTCCTTGATGAGTCCGGAAGAGGAAATGAAAACGCAAAACAATATAAATCTTACTTCTACACGGAAATCAATCAAAAAGTTATTGAAGACATTGAGAAAAAGAATTTGCTTTTGAAAAAGGGAGAATATGAGCATTCATACCCACACTGCTGGAGATGTAAAAACCCGATAGTTTTCAGAGCGACAAAACAGTGGTTTATAAAAGTTCAGGATATAAAAGATAAGTTTATAGAAAATATCCGTAAGGTAAAGTGGATACCTGAATGGGGAATTACCAGAATAGAAAGCACTGTTATGGCAAGACCAGATTGGTGCATATCTCGTCAGAGAGCTTGGGGAGTTCCTATCCCTTATGTTATATGCAAAAACTGTGGAGAATATATATGGAGCGAATATACCGCAGAAAAGATAAAACAAGATATACTTGAAGGAAAAGCTGACTCGTGGTGGGAAGAAGATGTAAGCTACTTTATTCCCGAAAATCTCACATGTCCCGCTTGCAAATCAAATTCGTTTGAGAAAGGTAAAGATGTTCTTGATGTATGGATAGATTCGGGGTTGAGTTTCAGGTATATGAAAAGCAAGTATCGTGAAAGTTTTTCTTTCCCTGCCGATGTTTATATAGAAGGAACAGATCAGCATCGCGGTTGGTTTCAGAGTTCTCTTATTTTATCTGTGATTCTTGAAGGTGAGGCACCTTATAAATCTGTTTTCACTCACGGTTTCATTTTAGATGAGTTCAAAAGGAAGATGTCAAAGTCGCTCGGGAATGTTGTTTCTCCATCTGATATTATAAAGGAGAGCGGAGCGGAGATAGTCAGGGTCTGGGCTGTCTTTTCCGACCCCTCCGAAGATGTCAAAATCTCAGAAAAGATACTCTCTGAAGTCATAGATATTTACAGAAAGGTGAGAAATACAATAAGGTTTATGCTCGGATCCTTGGGAGATAATCCACAGGTTGTCCCAGAAAAGTTGTTCCCACAAGATATATACTTTTTGAAAAAGCTTGAAGATACAGAAAAAGAAGTTAATTCAGATTACAAGAATATGGAGTATCATAAGGTTTTGCGTAAGATTCATTTTTTTGCAGATAAAATACTTTCAGGATTATTTCTTGACATTCTGAAAGATACTTTGTACTGTGATCTTCCTGAGTCGCCGAGAAGGTTGAGCGGGCAGTTCGCTATATTTACAATCTTGAAGTCGTTTTTATTTTTGATTTCCCCAATTTTTTCTTTCCTTGCAGAAGAGTCATATCAGCATCTGCCAGAGGTTTTTGGGTTCAAAAAAAGAGAGAGCATTTTCTTTGAATCGCCAGATAGAATGCTTCTTTCGTTTTCAAACCTGTCAAGCATATATGAGAAGGAAAAAAATTCTGCGGAGGAACTTTTTTCTGTCTTGATTCCTTTGAGAGAAAAGCTCAACGAGGTTGCAGATAAGATGAGGAAAGAGAAAGTAATAGGTAGTTCGCTTGAGCTGAAAGTTTTCATTTCTTTGCCAGATTTTCCATATTTTGAAGCGGAATTATTAAAAAGCATAGTTGAGGAGTTTTTTATAGTTTCAAAGGTTTTTATTTCTTCTGGTGAGCCAGCTCTTCTCAAGGTTGAAAGGTATTCAGAAGCAAAGAAGTGTCCGAGATGCTGGAAATATTTTGAGGGTGAGAGTGATTTGTGCAGAAGATGTTCAGATGTTATTTCAAAGTTTTATTCCTGACAGCTCTTTTGTTTCATTTTTTTTCTGCGAAATTCTTGAGAGATTTTTTGATTTGGTCAGAAATTTTCACTTTTCTTCTGCTATTTTTCCGTCTGCTAACCTGTAGATTTTATCCATTTTTTTTGCTATTTCTGTGTTGTGAGTGACGACTACCAAGCTCAATTTGTTTTCTCTGCATATTCTTATTACCTCTTCCATTACTGTTTCTGCTGTTTTGCTGTCAAGGTTTCCTGTTGGTTCATCTGCAAGAAGAATTTCTGGCATAACTGATATTGCTCTTGCTATTGCGACTCTCTGGTATTCTCCACCAGAAAGTTCCCACACATTTACTCTTTCTGGGACTCCGAAATCCCTCAGTATTTTTCTCGCTATTTCAGATGATTTTTTACCAAAGACCTTTGATGATATTATCTCTATGTTCTCTAATGGAGAGAGTTCTTCTATGAGGTATCCGTTCTGGAATACAAAAGATATTTTCTTGCCACGAATTTTTTCAAGCTCTTTTTCGCTCATATTTGATACATCTTTACCGTCTATTATAACTTTTCCTGATGATGGTTTGAGAATTGTTCCCATTATAGAAAGGAGAGTTGTTTTACCTGACCCTGAAGCGCCGACTATTGCTATGAGTTCCCCGCGATAGACCCGAAGGTTTATACCTTTCAAGACATCTATAACTTTTCCCCCGCTTACAAAAGATTTTTTTACATCTATAAGTTCAATAACTACATCATTGCTCATGCTCTAAAATAGTAATTCTCTTGAAATTTATGGGTTCAAAATCAGGAACAAAAAATTTGTTTTTTCCTTTCAGAATGTGTTTTGAAATAAAAATTAGGAATTATGGTCAGAATAAGATTGCAGAGGTTCGGGAAGAAAAAGAGCCCATTTTACAGGATAGTTTGTGCTGATTCTCGTTCTCCAAGAGACGGAAAGTTCATAGAAATAATCGGACATTGGGATCCCAAGAGAAAAATTTTTGATATAAACAAAGAAAGGTATATTTACTGGATACAAAGAGGTGCTCAACCAACAGATATAGTTGAGTCGCTCGTGAGAAACTTCAAGGTCTTTGAGAAAGAATCATCTCAATCTCAATCATGATTTTTCATAAAATTTTGCAAAAAGATTTCTTTTAACTTTCGGAGAATCTATTTTCAAGTTTGAAATTATCTCTTATACCTTCTTAAAATAATCTTTTATGAGAAGAGAGTTCTCTGCTGGTGGTGTTGTTGTAAAAGATGGAAAACTTCTTATGATAAAGGTCAAGACGCTTTCAGGAAAATTCGTTTGGACTTTCCCAAAAGGACACATAGAAGAAGGGGAGACAAAAGAGATAGCAGCTATAAGAGAAGTTGAAGAAGAAACAGGAATAAAAGCTAAAATAAAGGACTTTATAGGAGATTTCACATATTACTTTAAAGATAGAGATGGAACTGTTGTGAAAAAAACGGTCTATTGGTATCTTATGGAGCCAGAAGATAGCTCTGAACCTAAAATCTCAGATGAAATTGTAGATGTAAGGTGGATAGATTTGAAAGAAGCCGAAGATATTGTGAGCTATGATTCTGACAAGAAAATCTTATCTATAATCAGACAAAAGTTTATCAAGCAACCAGAAGAAAGGAAAACTTAAAGCTGTTTTTAATTGACCTTATGGGGAAAATATTTATTTCTGTATTAGATAGTTCTGCTGAACTTTACATATCAAGAGTATCTTTTTTTATAGATAAAAAGGCGGTTATATATTCAACTTCTCCAAGAATAAAAAGGAGTGAGAAGGTTTTAGATATTACTGATTTATCTACTGTGGGTTTGCCAGATTTCAGGAAGGTTTTTTTACGCGTTATCTTTTTGCTTCGCTTTATCGTAGAAGTAAAACCAGATAAATTTGTGTTCTGTGATTCTCCTGATCTTCACATACCAATTGGCATGATTATGAAGTCGTTATTTGGTCAGAGAGTGAAGAGTATATATTTTATTCCTCCTGCTGTTTGGGCTTGGAGGAAGCACCGAAAGGATATTGTCGAGAAATTCTTTGACAGAGTTATTTTTATCTTCCCGTTTGAAAAAGATATTTGGACTAAAAATGGTGTTTATGTCGGGCATCCGCTATGCAAAATAATAAAAGAAGAAAATAGTTATTTTGATTACGAAACACAATTTCGGAGTTCGGATTTATCTTCACATAAAGGCGTTATATGTTTCCTGCCGGGTTCAAGGTATTCCGAGGTGAAAAACCACATTCATATTCTGCGCTCTCTTGGAAGAGAGATGAGAGATTATGTTTTTCTTGTTCCCACGAGGTTTTCAGAGCTGATTGAAATGTGCAGAGGTGAATTCAGCTTAAAGGTTGTTCCGCAGGAGCTTTCAAGGTTTGCGATGCGTATTTGTGATTTTGTTATTTCTGCTTCTGGAACTGCTACTTTGGAATCTGCTCTTCTTGGGAAACCAACTGTTGTCTTCTACAAACTACCTCATCACTCTTTTGAGTTAGCAAAGAGAATGATAGAAAAAGACCTGAGGTTTATATCTTTGCCTAACATAATTTTGGGCGAGGAAGTTTTTCCAGAACTTATTCAGGATGACGCGACAGCAGAAAAAATCATCAAAGCCCTAAATTTTGTGAAAGAAAAAAACTTTGGTTCGGTCTCAAAAAAGCTATTTGATAAGCTTGATTTCCTTGATTTTCCTGATATAGCAAAGATTATTGATGAACTTTAACATCATCAAAATAATCAGGATGCTAAAAAGCCATTAAATTATTTACTTATAGATTTTCAAAAAGGGATTTTATCGTAGATGCTTTTATGTTTTACAACTTGAAAAATAGGTTGATACTCTTTGCCTTTATTTTTTTATCTCTCGGATTTCTTTTGGGGGGAGGTAATGTAAACAGTGGTTTCTTTACTGTTGCATCAGGGGGAAGTATAGGGGGCTTTGCGGGATCCTTTGACTTCCAAAACAAAAGATGGCTGATAATATATAGGCTTAACTCAAATATATACCGCAGATTCTTAGACCTTTCAGACCTTTCTTTGAGTTCGGCTAATCTGGTTTTTAATAATAAACCATATGCTGAAAATTTTTCCCTTGCTTTCGGATGCTACGGAGGAAATTGTAGATACGGATTTGCCTTTCAATATGGTTCATATGTGACTTTTGCTGTACTCGATCAAGATGCAAATCAGATAACATCTTACACAATTCCTTTTGAGAGTAAAAAGCCAAGTGTTTCATTTGATTACGAACACGGAAGGTTTCTTGTTGCCTTTGAGTACTCAGATGATATATCGGGAGCGATTTTTGACTTTAACGGGAACTTCGTAAGAGCTATAACTATATCATCTGCTCAAGGAGAACAGAAAAATCCTTCCGTTGCTTACGGGCAGGGATACTACTTTGTCATCTGGGAAGATAAAAGAGCAGACGTTTCAGGAGACCTATATTTCCAAGTTTTAGATTATCAGGGAAATACAATAGGAAACAATGCTGCTTCTTTGTTCGTGCCTAATATGACAGAAGAAAAACCAAAAGTTTTTTTCAAAGGAGGATTTTTGAATGAATTTATCGTGTTTCATCTCAATAGCTTCTATTGTGATGGTGTTCCTCTTGACCCAACTATAATATCATCAAAAAAAATTTGTATTCAGAGAATGCTTTTGCCATCTTTTACCCCTGTTTTCCCAGAATATGTGAATTTTTTTCCCGGTTTAGACGATTTTTATGTTTCGCCAATCTCTCAAAACTACTTTGCGATTTTGATGAAAGCAGGCGACTCCCTCAAACTATCAATTTTTGATTACGGTAGCAGATCTATTTTAAATACTTCTCCAACTTCGTGGTTCCCGTCTGATTTTGAAAATTGCTCTGATCAAGAAGATATTGGATATGCGGATGTTGTTTCTGGTAGTGGTCTTGGAAATTTTTTCGTATCAGGAACGACATATCCCGGTATTATCACAGGTGTTTTGCTCTTTTCTTTCTCAAATTACCTCTCGGGAGTAAATTTTGATATTTTCCCTATAAAAATAACTACTTCTGATTTGCCAAATGCTGTTACGGGTAGGGCTTTTCCTGACCCATATACTTTGCCTTTCCCTACAAATCCAGAAAATTACTTTCCTCTTTTCGCAACTGGCGGTAGTGGCAGTTATAGATGGTATGCGGTGTCGGGAGAGCTACCTTCTGGAACAACTTTAGGAGTTGATGGAAAGCTTTATGGAGTTGTAAGTTCTGATGCGCTTTCAAGATGTGGAGGAGATTACCCCTGTCAATATACATTTTCTGTTTTTGTTCATGATTTCTCTTCTCCAATTTCAAAAACTGCTTGCAGGAAGATGACAATAAAGGTTTTTCCCTTCCCTAAACCAGATATTGTTATATCTCCAAACCCTGTTATAATTTGTGGGAGAGCTAGTGAGGTTTTCTCTCATGATGTTCAGGTGAGCAATCAGGGGGCTATTGGATATCTTGCTATTGAGTATCCGCTGGGACTTTCCCCTACGAAAACTTTTCCATCAATATGTACAACGGGTCGCGAAGATAATGAGCCATTTCACGTTGAAATCTCGCCCTCTTCAGTTTATGTAGATAGTGATGAGTTTTCTGCTGTTGCAACAGATGATACAACCTGCTGGTGGAAAGTTGGAAACTGGAAAACTGATAACTTCACTTTTAGTTTGAAAGTCACCTTTCTTTCAGATACGCAGGGCAGTTTTAATCAGAAAATTACTTTTGTGATATTTGAGCCAATTTTGAAACGTTTTGATGATAGAAAATACACTATTGAAATTACCGCAGAGATTTCTGAGCCAGATGTAGCTGTAAGTTCAGACAGCGGAATCTTTCCCTCAAACTGCTCTTATTTTTCATATATCACAACCTGTGTTGTAGATTTAGGAGAAGTTCCTGTGGAGTTCTCAAAGACAGTATCTATAAATGTTCTCAATATTCCGCCAGTTGATACGGTTTTCTGTCCTTCTTCTGCTTATCCGATTTTAATATCAAACATATATTCTCCGCTTCCCCCGTTTTATCTTATCTTTCCAAAGCCGAATATTTACGGTGTTGCAAAAGTTAATACTTCTATTCCTGCGGGACTTACATATCCAGTTCGGGTGAGCTTTGCACCTCAGGACTCTGGAATCTTTGAAAGTTATTTGGTTGTAGAAAGCAACGATGCAGATGAAGGAGAACTTTATATAAAGCTCAGAGGAAGAGGAGTAAGACCTGATATAGAAATTACACCTGAGGAGCTGAACTGTGGAACAGCTATGAAAGGTACTTTAAAGTTCTGCGGTTCAATAAAGGTGAAAAATAAAAGCCCTTATAATTTGAAGATAAACAGAGTAGTGCGAATTGGCTCTTCATTCTTTACCACCTCTCCTGCAACTCCCATCAATATCTCTCCAAACTCTGAGGAGAACTTGAGCGTGTATTTTTCTCCTTCCGCAACCGGGATTTTCTCCGCTACATTCTCTATATATTCCAATGCTAATACTGGTGTGGTCTCTTTCAATGTTTTCGGTGAAGCTTTGGAGTATGGTAGAATTTTCAGCATATACCCAAGGTATGTTGATTTTGGAGAGGTTATATTAGGTAATGTTTCAAAAAGAACCGTATCTGTTTCAAATCTTTCTTCTATGACAGGTTTTTGGGTAACAATTTATGAACCGAGCTCTCCGTTTTATTCCGGGCAGGTATCTTTCTTTGTTGAACCTAGAGGGACAGCAGAGTTTGATCTTTTCGCTTTACCTACAACAAGAGGCAATTTCTCATCAAATTTGAGTTTGAGGTTTTCAGATGAGTTTGAGACGATAAACTTTGAAGAATATCTAACTCTTTATGTCAAAGGTGTAACCCCCGTAGTGCAAATTATTCCAGACGTGTTAGATTTTGGAGCGGTTAAAGTAGGAGATTCAAAGTCAGGTTCAGTAGGATTAGCCAATTTCGGTGATTATCAGCTTTTGATAACGGGAATAAAACTGAGCGATAACTTCTCATCTGGAGTGTCTTTCCCTATCTCAATACCTCCGCTCACTTCTTCCAGCTTTAATTTGATATTTTCTCCTAAGGTTGAGGGTAAAGTTGAGGAGAAAGCGGTCATATACTCTAATGCTGGAACTTATGTTATAACTTTGACTGGAATTGGTGTATCGGAAAAAGTTGAGAACGTTCCTATTATAAAGGTTGAGCCATATGAAATTGACTTCGGTAAAGTGAGATTAGGGAGGTCAGAAAAGAGGTATTTTACAATTTCTAATGTTGGAGCTGAACCTTTATTTGTGAGTTCTATATCATCTTTATCGGAAAACTTCAAAGTGACAGTTTCTTTACCTTTGAGGTTGAGTTACGGAGATAGCGTATCGGTCTCGGTTGAATTTCAGCCAGATTCTGAAAAAGATTTTTCAAGTTCGATTCAGATAGTTTCAAACTCTGTTTCTAATCCTCAAACCGGTGTTTTGGTTCGCGGAATAGGTGCTGAACCTCATATCTTTGTTGATGAGATTATTGACTTTGGCGGAGTGAAAGTCGGAAAAACAGTTAAAAAGCAGTTGATAATAAGAAACACAGGTTCTTTTTCTCTTTCTGTTTCAAATATTTCTCTTTCTGGCTCAGATGCGTTTTCCGTATCTGATCTCGGCTCGTTTATTGTGCCTGAAAACCAATCTTATAGTATAGAAGTTTCTTTTACTCCAAGTGATTTTGAAAGTTATAATGCAGAGCTCATTTTGTATTCAGATGATGTAACAAAAAGTATTGTTAAGGTCAAGCTTTCGGGGAGTGGTGGAATGCCTGTAATTATCATACCCGAAAAAGTTATAAGGTTCAGGACAATATTTTATGATGAAAGAGATTCTTATCTTCTGCCTATCTCAAATATTGGTTCTGCTGCTTCCGATATTTTCTTGAAAGGTCCTAACCTTCCCGTATTTTCGGCTTCGCAGACATATTTTTCTGTTCCACCTCAATCAAGTTATTCTCTTCAGTTAGTTTTTGCACCATCTTATATCAGCGGTTTATTTTCAGATAAGATAACCATTATTACAGAAGATCCTAAGCTTCCTGAGTTTGAAATTGAGATTTATGGGGAAGCGAAGAGGTTTTTATTCAAACCAGCAGGTGGTGGATGCTCATGCTCATCTTCTTCTCCAATAGATTTAATTCAACTTCCAGCATTACTTTTTATAATTGTCTTCTGGCTGAGGAGAAAAAAACTTTTTATCTTTACTTTTTCTTTTTTGATCTTTTCTTCATTTTTTTCAAAAACTCTTTACTCGCAGGTTCCTCAAGATTCAGAGATCAGGGCTGATATTTTCAAAGTAGATTTGCAGAACTTCAAACATCAACAGGATATAACTTCTTTTTCTTTTTTGAGGGTTGGAAGCGTGAGACCAAAGGGAGCTCTGGGACTTACCATTTTTTCAGGTTTTGCCGAAGCCCCTCTCAGATTGAAGATAATAAAAGGTTCAGAAGAAATATCATCTCAGATGCTTGTTCCGAACTTCTTCTCTGCTGGATTTGTTATCTCTGCTGTCCCAATGAATAACTTTGAGGTTTCAGTAGGCGTTCCTTCTGCCTTTTTGAAATCTTCCTTCGTTCTTTCTGATATATACCTTGAAGCAAAGTTTAATCTCATAAGTTATAGCAACTTCAATTTATCTCTTTTGCCTTATTTAAGCTTCCCGACAGGTAAAGCTCCTTTTTCTTATGGTGTTATAATACCTAAATTATCACTTCTACCGACTTATGAACTGAAATTAGATAACTTTAAGCTGGTTTTTGCTGGTGAAATTGGTATAAGATACATTCCAGATATGAGATTAGGTGATGTTCTTTTGACTTCGGGAAGTACTTTGGGTTTGGGTTTATCTCTGTCTTATTCAAGTTTCTCTCTCTCATCAGAAGCACTTTCTATACTCCCTTTCAGAGAATTGAGCAAGGAAACAGTTCCTGCTTAGTTTTTCTTTTCTGTGGGTTATAAGTTCCTTTCGGTCTTTCTTTTCAGAATAGGAACCGGCTTTGGGATTTCGGAAGGGATAGGTTCTCCAAGATTCCGTTTGTTTTCTCTTGCAACCTATGAGGTAAAACCTTTGGAGAGACCAAAAAGAAAACTCATTTTTGGAGAAGTGAAAGATAAAGATACCGGAAAACCAATATCTGAGGGATTAATTGTCGTTGATGATACGGGAGGTTTTGCGGAAGTCAAAGATGGAAAGTTTCAGGTTTATTTCCCATCTTCGGAGGAAAGAAGAAAATATACGCTTTTGGCTTTTTCCCCCGGATATAAAACAACTCGTGTTGAATTTTCAGAAAGTGATAAGATTGAAATTTTTATGGAAAAGGTTAAACCTCGTCTCGCTCTGAACTTTGTAGACCGACTTGGTATATCAACAGAAGGAGAGGTAAAGGTAATATACGAAGATAAGTATTTTTTACTGCGGACAAAAAACAAGGTTTTTACAGAACCCGGGCATTATACATTTGAAGTTGCAGACCTGAAAAAAGATATATATCTTTCAGATAAAGACATATCTTGGCTCAACATTTTGTATTCTAATCCTCAATCTTCTCAGGAAGAACAAAAACAGTTTTCAGCAAAGAGTGAGACAAAATCTCGTAAAGGCAAATCAGATAAATCAAAGGATTCAAAGAAAGTTGAAAAGAAAGGAAGGTCATCTGAAAGTGAAGCTGAGATACAAAAAAAGCAAACTCATCAGGAGGTTGCTCGTTATGAAGAACCTTCGGAAAAGAAAGCCGATAATTTAGCTTCTTCGGAACAAAAAAAGTCCCCATCAGGATCTGGAATTGGTGAACCTGAAAAAGATATTATAGGCGCGGGAGAAAGCGGTGTGGTTTACGAACCAGTAGAGAGGCAGAGGTTAAGCGGGTCAGAAATTCAAAAAGGTCGCCGTGGAAAAGAGAGCTCAGTTGAAACTATTAAACCAGAAGGAGATAAAAACGCTCCGGAATATACTCCTGAGGGAAAAACTTTTTCCCGCCCCATTCAAGAAGGCGATTTGAAGTCGTCAAAAAAATTACATCAGAAAGAAAAAGAATTTTTGCCCTCTGAAAAAGAGACACTTGAAGTAAGAGAGAAAGAGGTCTCTAAGAATATTTACTATGAATTTAGATCTTCTCCAAGAGCAGAAGAAGTAGAGGAGAAGATATCTTCTCTTTTTGAGAAGGTTTTAGATAGTTTTCAGGTGAACAAATGGGATATCCCTTCTAATTCTCTTCCCATATTAGATGAGATAGCAAAAACTATAAATGAGAATCTTGATAAGATAAAGAAAATTTCAATATTCGGACATGCAGATATTACAGGACATGAGGACTGGAACATAGAATTATCTTATCTGCGTGCTTTGGAGATAAGAAGGTACCTTTTAAAAAAGGGGGTAAGGATTCCCATTGAACTTGTTGGTTTTGGCTCATCGGTCCCAATTGCTCCAAACGATACTCCGGAAGGAAGAAGGAAAAACAGGAGAATTGAAATAAAAATATACTTCGCAAACGAGTAAATTTTTCTACTCCAACCTTACGAACAAATTTTTATGATTAACTCTATGATTCGCAAAATTATAAATCTTGCTCCCTCTTTCTTCGCTTTTATATTAAGTTGTATTTATCTTTTGCCAAGCATTAAAGTCGGTTATTCTTTATATGACGGTAAGATCGTAAGGGTTGGAGAAATTTATCCTTTTTCTGTATCTACACAAGATAATTTTCTTCATATATCTTTTTTCTTTGAATCAGATAATCTGTGCTACTTTATTTTATATCCAAGATCTCATATTCTCTTTGAAGATTCAAGGAAGTATGCTGAATCTCCTGTGTTTGTAAAGGTAGGTAAGTTCGAAGGCAGAGCAGATGTAAGAGTGAACAATTGCAATTTTGTCTTTGGAGATTTCTCTATTTCTTCTGGTGAGGTGAGATTATTTAAAAATAAGGTAGATATAATTGAGGGAGTTGGGAATTATAGAGGGAAAAAGGTAGAAAGAGGCAAGGGTATAGTTTCCGGGAGGATATACGAACTTTTACCTCCCCCTTCAATTCTTCTGCCAAGAGATGGTGATGAGCTCTCTCGTTTTTATTTCAGTTTTGTTCCCGTTGATGGAGCAAAAAAGTATTACATTGAGTTAGCTCCGGATAGGAACTTTAAATTTCCATTTTTGTTTCAGGAGTTAGAATCCGCAAGATTTTTTCCACAGGAGATCACCATAACAGCTATTTCAGATGAGTATTTTTTCAGGTTGTGGTATGAAAATTCAGAAGGTTTTTCTTCAATGTATTCTGAGGTGAGAAAATTCAGGTTGCCGAAGTGATGTTTTTACTTTTGGATTTTTTGGAGTTCTTCTTTAAATCTCAGGTGTTCTTTGAACATGCATCTATCTTGAACGAATAATATTCCGTTTTCCTCTGCTAATTTCTTTGCCTCTTCATTTACTATTCCCTCCTGTAGCCATATTGCCTTTATGTCTCCTCTTTCTTTTTTTCTTTCTATCGCTTCTTTTACGACTTCAAGTGCCTGTTCAGGTCTTCTGAAAACATCTACCACATCTATTTCTTCATCAACTTCTTTGAGGGATTTGAAAGATTTCAATCCCATTATTTCTTCTTTTGTAGGATTTACGGGTATTATTTTGTATCCCTGTGTCATAAGGTATTTTGGGACTCTGTTTGCAGGTTTTTCTGGGTTATCACTCATTCCTACGACTGCGATATTTTTGAGCGAGAGAATTTTTAAGATTTTTTGGTCTTCTTGAAGTTCTTTTTCTTGTTGTGTCTCGTTCATTTTTTGAGGGGCGGACGACGGGGCTCGAACCCGCAACCCCGGGAGCCACAGTCCCGTGCTCTTCCAGTTGAGCTACGTCCGCCGTATCAAATCATTCAAAAATTTATAAACTCCTTATCCCTCCTTCCCCAAATTCAAAATTTTTGCTGATTCCTTCTTATCCCCCTAAATCTTCTCCCTCACCTTCTTTTTTCCCGCAATGAATCACCATAGTTATCTCTCCCCTTATTCTCTCCCTTTTGATCATAATATCTCTTATATCTTTTATTCTCCCGAAAAGATATTCCTCGTGAATTTTTGTCATCTCTCTTCCTAAAAATACCTCTGTGTCTTCGCCAAATACCTTTTCTATTTTTTCTAATGTATCTTTTATTCTGTGCGGGGACTCAAATATAACTATTGCCGGGTTGATTGGAAGTTTTTCAACTCCCTCCTTCACCTTCTTCAAAAAACCTTCTTTACCTTTCTTCGGTAAAAAACCTAAAAATAAAAACCTCTGAGATTGTATCCCTGATACAGATAGAGCCGATGTTATTGCTGAAGGACCGGGTATAGGTACGATTTTAATTCCTTTTTCTCTGCATTTTTTTATAAGTGTAGAGCCGGGGTCAGAAATTGCAGGAGTTCCAGCCGATGTTATAAGTACTGCGCTGAGATTATTTTCTTTTATTTCCTCGGCTATCTTTTCCGCATTGCTTCCCTCCTTTGGAGCTGGCATGTAAAAAATTCTCTTCTGCGCAGCTCCTATGTGATTGAGTATTTTCAGCGCTCTTTCTTTTGACTCACATACTACCACATCACAGTTTTTCAGAACCTCTTTCGCCCTTTCGGTTATGTCTTTGAGATTCCCTATCGGAGTTGCTACAACATATAGAACCATATCAAAAGAAGTTATAGTTTATGTTTTCATTTTTTGTTCTCCGAAGTCAAGATGTTATTCAAATTTTTACGTGATACAGAGAAAGAAATTTTCATCTTCACCTTGCGGGCATCATTTTCTTCTGAAAGGATTTTATATCCTTCTATTAAGTCATCTATCTTTTTGATTTTTTTCTCAATGCTTTGAGATGTATCAGATGAATTTGATACTTTTTTGCTTGCTTCTTCTACTGCTTTGATTTTTGCTCTTTGCAGAACTTTTTCTCTATTCTTCCCTTCAACTTCTACAACTACTATTATTCTTTCGGGGAATGCATACTGTATTTCAGCAGATTCCCAGAATATATCTGGACTTTTCTGACAGCCAAATATAATTCCAAAATTTAAGATGACCAGAGTAAAAATTCCCTTTGCTTTCATAACCGATGATTTAACTATTTATTTTTTATTCTGTTTTTTGATTAATTTTGGAAACTTTTTAAAGTGGGAGAGATGTCAAATCCCAACGATTTCTTTTATTATTCTTTTTCTTTCTTCTTCGGGGAGTTTATCTATTATGAGTTTTCCTTCAAGGTGGTCTATTTCATGCTGGAAAAGAACGCTTTCAAGTTCTGTAAGCTCTTTTTGAATTTCATTCCCTTTTTCGTCAATCCATTTTACGACTATCTTTTTACTTCTTTCGACGGGAACTTTTAACCCGGGGATAGAAAGGCATCCCTCTTCAAAAACAATTTTTTCTTCGCTTTTTGATATTATGAAGGGATTTATAACCACCTGCGGTTTTCTTTCTTCTTTTGATAGGTCAAACACAAAAAATCTCAGGTCTACTCCGACCTGTGTTGCTGCAAGCCCAATACCATCTTCTTCATACATAAGCTCTTTCATCTGACCGAATATTTTTCTTACCTCTTTGTCTATTACTTTCAGCTCTCTTGCTTTTACCCTGAGCCGTGGGTCGGGAAACCGAAGAACTTTCATAAATAAATCTTAATAGATCTTTTAAACTATTTTTTTGATTTTTCGTCTTATTTCTGAAAAAAGATTTCTTTTTTATCGGAACCTTTAACTTTTAGCTTTGCTTTTTCTAAAATCGTTTTTATGTCAGTACCGAGTAGCACTTTGAATAAAGAAACCAAAATCGTAAGAAAATTAGAGAAAGGAAAGATAATTGAAATAAACATTGATAACCTCATTCATAATCTCGGGGTGATAAGGTCGCGCCTTTCAGAAGGAGTGAAAATTTTTCCGGTCCTAAAGTCAAACGCTTATGGACACGAAATCACAGCTATATCACAGCACATTGATGATTTTGTAGATGGATGGTGTGTTGCCAATTTAGAGGAAGCAGAAAAACTCCGCAAAAACTCAAAAAAACCAATCCTCATCATGAAAGGAACTCTATCAGATGAAGAAGATAAAGAGGCGATTTCGCAGGATTTCTGGGTTGTCATAAGAGATGAACAGGACCTGAATTCAAAAATAAAAAAAGGAGTGAAGAATTTGTTTTTGAAGGTTGATACCGGTATGGGAAGATTAGGCGTTTTGCCAGATAAGCTCAAAAAAATTCTCGAAAGTATAAAAAATGTTAACGGAGCAGAACAGCTTTTCAAGGGTGTGATGTCTCATTTCGCTTATTCTGACCTTCAAGATAGAGATTTTGTGAATTATCAGTTCCGTATTTTTTCTGATTTCGCAAGCAAATTTGAAAAGGTCTTGCAAAAGAAATTACTCAAGACATTGTCTAACTCCGCCGCTTCGCTTTCTTTCAAAGATGCACACTTTGACTTTGTAAGACCTGGCTTAGCTATATACGGTATATCACCTTTCGGTAAAGAGAAGACCTTTGACCTCAGACCTGTTCTTACAGTAAAAACAAGGGTGATAGCAGTGAAGAATATTCCAAAAAATTGGTCTGTTGGATATTCGCGGAAGTTTATAGCCAGAGAAGAAGTCAAAATAGCCATACTAGATGTTGGATACTCTTCGGGATTGCCACGTTCTTGGTGGGAAAAGGGGTATGTATATGCTGGTGGGAAAAAACTGAAAATAGTAGGTCTGATATCAATGGATATGATGGCGGTTTTGATTGATAATGTGAATATAAATGTTGGAGATGAAGTTATAATTTTGGGGGATATAGATGGTATAACCGCATACGATATAGCTTCTTCTGTGGGGACTATTCCGTATGAGATTTTATGTTCTTTGGGTTTGAGAAGCTGATGAATTTTATTTTCTGTCAAAGTTAAATTCAGGTTAGTTTTATCGCCCATGCTCCACGGCTTGGTTTGACAACTCTTACAGATGTTTCTATGCCTGTTTTTGCTCTGTATTCTTCTTTTATGTAGTCCGAAAATTCTTTTTCTTTTCCTTTTTCAACTATTGCTATTATGTTGCCCCCGAATCCTCCGCCAGTCATTCTGGCTCCTATAATGTTTTTGAACGACCACGCTATTTCGGTGAGAATATCAATTTCTCTGCAAGAGACCTCATAAAGATTTTTTAGTCCGAGCTGTGATTCCAAAAATAACTTGAAGATTTTTTCTTCTCTCTTCTCTTTTATGTATTTTTTTGCTTCTTTGACTCTCTGATTTTCTTCAATTACGAATTTTGCTCTTTTGAAGATTTTCTCTGGCATAATGTCTTTGATTTTTTCAAGCATTTTGAGGTTCGCAGAAGATAAACTTTCTACGCCGAAATTTTCCCGAAGTATTCTCAGAGCTTCCTCGCATTCTGTTTTTCTCTTTGAGTACTCAGACGATGCAAGTGAGTGTTTCACTCCGCTATCACATACCAAAAACACCCAGTTTTTCGGAAGGTCTATATACTCTACTTTCAGGTTTTTGCAGTTTATGAGGATTGATTTATTTTCTTTCCCGAAGACCGATGCCATCTGATCCATTATTCCGCAGGGGACGCCTACAAACTCGTTTTCCGCTTTCCTGCCCAAAACCGCCATCTCTTTTGGTGAAATTTTCAGATTGAACATAGTTGAGATGAGTTTTATCGTCGCTATTTCGCATGACGCAGAGGAACTCAATCCCCCACCCATAGGAACACTGCTATTTACAATCATCTCTAAACCTTCTATTTTGAGCCGGTACATTTTTTGTAGAAAGTATATGGGTCCGAGGAAGTAATCTGCCCAGTTTTTCTGGGGATTTATTTTATCCGAGTTCACTTCTTGTTCTTCATTTTTGTTGATGCTGACTATTCTTATTTTCCCGCTTTTTGTTTTTCTTCCGACTATTACGGTTCGCAGGTTTATAGCCATGGGCATCACAAGTCCGAGATTGTAATCTGTATGCTCTCCTATAAGGTTTACTCTTCCCGGAGCTGATGAAATAAAGATTTCTCCACTTTCTTTTATTTCTTTGAGAGATTTTTCAGCTAATTTTTTGGTTTCTTCATCTATTATATTTTCTGATGGTATTTCTTTTTTATCTGCTTGTTTTTTCATTTTATTGTTTCAGGAAGTTTTGCTTTCACTGAGCGACAAGTTTTTCTATTATGTTTGGTATTCTGTGAGCGTCTTCAATGTAGTCAGCGCATCCGGTTTCTATTGCAGAGCGTGGCATACCAAAGACAATAGCGCTCTTTTCGTTTTCTACAATCACCTTACCTCCAAACTCTTTTACTTTTCTTATGCCTTTGCTCCCGTCATTTCCCATGCCTGTCAGAATTACTGCTATTGTGTTTTCCCTGAAGACCTCTGCTGCTGTTTCTATTGCTATGTCTATTGATGGTTTATATATAGCATTATATGGTTCGTCGGTTATTTTCACTATTCCTCCTTTCATTACTCTTATGTGTTTTCCTCCTGGTGCTACAAGAATTTTTCCTGCTTCAAGTTTATCTCCGTCTTTTGCTTCTTTCGCCGGGAAACCACTCTTTTCTTCTAATCTCTGTGCGTATGTTTCGGTAAATATGGGTGGCATATGGATGACAACTAAAAAAGCGGCAGGGATTGGCTGTAGCATTGAGAAGATGTCCATCACAGTGTTTGGTCCTCCTGTTGAAGCTCCTATCACAACGAGCTTTTTGAAGGATCTTTCGGTTAAGATTTTGGGAGCTAATCTTTCGGCTCTTGCCTGATAGTCAATCTGACGCGTGGAGAGCTCTTCTGGTATTCTTATCTGCCTTATTTTAGCTCTTGCTGCATTTTTTATCTTATCTATTATTTCTTTACCTTTCCTTATTATTTCGAGGCTTCCCTTTTCTATATCTTTTGATATAAAGTCAACTGCTCCTTCTTCAAGGCATTTTAAAGTCACTATCGAACCTTCTTTTGTGTATGAAGAGATCATGACTATGGGAGTGGGTTTTATTTTCATTACTTCTCTTATAACTTCTATGCCGTTTTTTTTCGGCATCTCGTAATCAAGAGTTATCACATCTGGCATTAGCTCTTTGAACTTTTGTATCGCTTCCTCTCCATCTCTTGCCTCCCCAACTATCTCTATTTCTCTATCTTTCTTCAGAATTTCTCCTATTGCTTTTCTTATGAAAGTTGAATCATCTACTATGAGGACTTTTATTGCCATCAATTTAAAAATTTTTTTGTTTTTTCAGATATTGAAAAAAATCAGTCATTTTTTCTTTTTTGAGTGTATTTTTATTTATCTCAGTGTCTATTTTAATATTGAGAAAATTTCACTTTGTTCTTTGATGATAATAATTTAAATTACTATGGCTGTCAGAAAGGAGAAGGGTTTGAAAAAGGAAGGGGCAAAAATTACCAGGGGAAAAATCAGAGCAAAAAGTCGCAGTTCAGATAAAAAAGAGATTATTCAAAAGAAACTTAAAGAGTGGGAAGAAAATGTCCTTAAAAAGTCCCTCGAGAGAATGCCTGAAAGACAGGAAAAATTCTTCACAACAAGTGGTATAGAAATACCTCGTTTCCTTCCTTATTACGAGCCGGAAGGAGGAATTTTGAGCTTTCCGGGTGAATTCCCTTTCACCCGAGGATTTCAACCAACAATGTACAGAGCAAGATACTGGACTATGCGACAGTACTCTGGTTTTGGAACTCCTGAGGAAACAAATGAGAGATTTAAGTTTCTTCTGAAAGAGGGACAGACAGGGCTTTCTATGGCTTTTGACCTGCCAACTCAGATGGGGTACGATTCATCAGACGAGGTTGCTTATCCTGAGGTAGGGAAGGTGGGGGTAGCAATAGATACCGTTGAAGATATGCGAATTGTTTTCAGAGATATTCCGCTTTCTAAGGTGTCGGTATCTTTCACCATAAACGCTACCGCTCCGATAATACTTGGTATGTTTTATCTGGTTGGGCAAGAGCAGGGAGTTCCTCCATCACAGCTGAGGGGTACAGTTCAGAATGACATACTGAAAGAATTTGCAGCTCGGGGAACATATATTTATCCTCCCGACTTTTCAATGAAGCTTGTCATAGATGTTATTGAGTTTTGCGCGAAGGAGATGAAGGAGTTCAACCCGATTTCTGTTTCTGGGTATCATATTCGTGAAGCTGGGGCAACTGCTGTGCAGGAGTGCGCTTTTGCTATATGCTCGGGTATAGAATATGTTTCAAGGGCTATTGAAAGAGGGCTTTCACCTGATGATTTCGGGAAGAGAATAACCTTTTTCTTCTCTGTGCATAACAATTTCTTTGAAGAGATTGCAAAGTTCAGGGCTGCGCGGAGGGTTTGGTCTAAAATAATGAGAGATAGGTTCGGGGCTAAAAACCCTGAGGCGATGAAGCTCAAATTCCACGCCCAGACCTCTGGTGTCACACTTGTCGCACAAGAGCCGATGAACAATATCGTAAGGGTTGCTTATCAGGCGATGGCTGCTGCTCTCGGAGGAGCGCAGAGTATCCACACAAACTCCTACGATGAGGCGCTCGCTCTTCCAACAGATGAGTCGGTCAAAATTGCTCTCAGAACCCAGCAGATACTCGCTTATGAAACATTTATAGCAGATACAGTAGACCCCCTCGGTGGCTCATACTATGTTGAATACCTTACCGATGAGATCGAAAAAAGGGTCTGGGAGTATATCAAAAAAATAGATGAACTTGGAGGTATGAAAAAAGCAGTTGAAATCGGATTTATTCAGAGAGAAATAGCAAGGAGCGCATGGGAATATCAGAAACTCGTTGAGGAGAGGAAAATTCTTATAGTTGGCGTAAATTCTTTTCGGGAATCAAACGGAGCTCAGAAGGTAAAGATATTCCGTCTGAACGAAGAAGCTGTGAAAAGAAAAATAGAGCAGCTTATGAAGTTCAAGAAAGAAAGAGACGAGGGAGCGGTTATCTCTTCTTTAAAACGCCTTGAAGATTACGCAAGAGATGGAAAAACAAATCTTATGTATCCTATTATTGAGTGTCTCAAAGCAAACTGCACGCTCGGAGAAATATCCCGTGTCTTTGAAAAAATATACGGAAGATTTAAAGGTTTTAATTTCTTCTGATAGACGGTCAAAAGAGAAGAATATAATTTTATTTTTATGCTCAAGAAGTATCAGCAGTTAAAGGTTGAGCTGAGCAAAAAGGAGCTCAAACCAGTATATTTTTTCGCGAATTGCCCGAAAATTATTTTCCGAGACCTCCTCTCATCTATAAAGGAGAACATGGGAAAAAAAACAGAGGTCTTTTCTATATCCTCCCAAAAAGAGAAGATCTCAGATTTTTTCTACTCCCAAGGTTTTTTCTATTCAAAGAAAATTGTCATTTTAGACCTTGAAACTTTCTCTCCGTCTCCTCATCAGTTTGAAGAAATATACGGTATCTTGAAAAAATACAGTAAATCTGAGAGAAGCTCGGGGAGGGTTCTTGTTGTGAGAACTGAGAGAAAGCCCGTTCCAAAAAACATATCTGAACTTGCAGAGGATTTGCAGGTTTTCTTCTGGGTTATATGGACTTACGAAGACATTATGTTCATTTTGAAAACGCTTTTTCCCGATGTGAAGCTGACAGATGATGCCGAAAATTTTCTCAAAAATCTCTTTCAATTCAATGTTGATCTGGTTTCGGTTCTTAAAAAAGCTGTTATATACTCGTATCCGAAAAAATACCTGAACAGAGAAGATATTGCAAGCGTTCTTTCTGATGAATTATCTATGAACATAAGAAAGTTCGCAATTCAGGTTCTGGAGGGTAATCTCAAAAACTTTCCAATAATGGAGAGGTCAGAAGATATTAATCTCATTTTATCTACGCTTTCATCTTACTTTTTTTCTTTTGTGAGGTTAAAGGTTGATGGCTCCGCAAGAGGTTCTTTGAAGAAAATCCAGATAGAAAATGAGTTCAAAACCAAAGATATAGATAAGATAATAGCTTCTATGAAGAGAGCAAATTCATCTGATATTGTTCATGGTTTTCTTGATGTTCTTTTCAGGTCCCGTGCGGGAAATTACTCTCTTTCTTTTTACCTTTTCAGATTTCTCAAAGATTTTTCAGATGCGGTGAAAACCTGATTTTTTCATTTGATTTCCGCGGTAAGTGGGTTTGAGTGTATGCTTTTTAATCAATACAGGTTGGAAGTTCTGATAGTGGGGGTTTTGACTTATTCTCTATGACATAACTTGCCTGCTTTTCCTGTCTTTCCCATCCGCACATAGTGTGTGCTAGCCTTAGATAACCAAAGGGATATATTGTCGGATTTTGATAAGAACCTACTAATCTTTCAAGTGGAAATCTGTAATATTTCTCTCTTGCAGATACCACCTTTTTTGCTTCTTCTCTCAGCTTAACTGCCTCTTCAAGCGAATTTTTGTATTCTTTTCCCTGAATACCATCAATGACTGCTCTGTAAAGGTTGAATGAGTGCAAAAGGCGGAGGCGAACAATTTTTATACCGTCTAAAATTTCAAGACACCATATTTTGATAAAATCGTCAGAACCATTGCAGAGTTTTTCCGTATCTTTCTCAAGAGGAACTATTTTTTCAGCCATCTCGTAAATCTTTTTTAAAACTCTGTTTTCAAATGAATTGATTTCCTCCTGACTCATAGATAAAAATTCTTCAAACTGAACTCTTTTGGGGTGAGTTTCAATTTGAGCCATGTAACCTATATCATCATAAAAATCCTCCACTGATATATATGGAATAAGTCTATTTTCAAAGAGATATTCTGTTTGCATGTTGATGAATTCAAGAAGAATTCTTTTCATGTCATCTTGGCAGTTCCCGTAGATTTGTGCGTAATTTTCTATAAAGTGTTCAAAATTTTCCTCGGCTTCCCATAGCATTTTTGCTGTAAGATAATCTGTCATCCAATATCCCCATTCGTGCCCTGACGAGAAGATAACATGCCCTTCAATCATAGGTAATTTTTTTTCAGATATTTCCTTTACAAGCCCGTTTATGTCAATCCATCTTGAATAAATGTATTCAGGTAAGAATGCAGGAACATCAATATCAGCAGTAGCCCAATAAGCTGACTCGGGTTTATATCTTACCACTCTTGATTCTTTGAGTAGCTCCATCATATACTCTCTTTGAAGATGGAAATTTGGATGATTGTACATTCCCCAATCTCTGTAAAGGTCAAAGAAAAATACAGTATGAACATTATTTATAATTCTTGGGTTTGCAAATTTAGGGAGGTGATAGTAAAATACCGTCTGGTTGTTGTATTTAACCCAGAGTTCTGGGTAGTTTCCGATATGATTTACGACAGATACTGTGGTTTTAGGATGATTTTTGTTCATATAATCGGCGATGAAGTTCAGCATCTCAACGACTTTCTCGGGCTCTCCAGAAAAAAACTCTCCAAACCCGATTTCTATATTATCCCACGGTACCTGCATTAGAAAGTCAATTTGTGATGCGATTTGCTCCTGCCAGTTGCTTTCTGACTCGGTGAGGACATAAGAGTTCTGCAGTGATGATATGCCAAGAAGTTGAATTTCCGCTCCAACGCTTACTCCTCTCGCGTGTGCGTATCCAATTATCTTTCTTGCATGTTCAAACCAAGATTTAAAATCAAGTGTTTTAAGTATAGACCACTGAATATAATTCTGACCTGTCTTTACGATGTAATCAATGAATTTTTTTGCTTCTTCAAGGTTTTCATCCCCCGCTATGTTAAATGAGTTGAAGTATTCAATAGGGTGAAGCAGATGAAGGTGTGTTCCCCTCGTCTTAAAGTAAGGTGAAAGTTTCAGATTTATATCCCGAGGAAGATAAACATTTTTGTATTCTGGTATAAATTCCTGCATTGGATGGAAAAATCTGATTCCAAGAAGTTCAAGAAATTTATAAACCGCATAAGATAGATTTTTTTCATCAGGAGCATAGATAATGAATAACTTTGATTGACCTGACAAATTTATTCTTTTTATTATGAAACCATCTTTTATATTGTCTTTTAATAAATCCTTCCCATCTTGCGATGATGTAAACCATATGATTACTTTATCTTTCTGAGTTGAAAAATCGGGTTTCCCTCTTATAATTTTGATGTCTTTTGTTCCCCATATTCTTTCAAGGTAAAATTTGAGGTCTTTGTACGAAATTTCAAGATTTGTGTCAGATTTTTCATCTATTATATATATTATAACTTCTTCCGGTGAAAATTTTTCCATACTTGATGAGATTTCCGATGATTTGCATTCAGGGGTTGATTTTTCTCTCTGTAAGCTTTGAGAACATGCCGTAAAAACCAAAACAAATAATTTCATAATTTGTCTCATCATTATTCAACATAAAGTTAATATCTAATGAATAAATTTTTTTGTTGTTTAATGTTTGTTTTTGCCGTCTTATTATCTTTTTCTCAACTCAAATTAATAAAAGATTTATATTTTAAAGTGAAGTGAGTTTTATCGGGAGAATAGAGAAAGCCAAAATAATAGAGTATTTCAGGGAATATGTATCTTCTGGGAAAGCGAAATTTTTCACAAAGTTCGGTATGGACTTCGTTTTCGGTAAAAGAGAAGGAATATATGTGTGGGATGTTGATGGTAAAAAAGAGCTTATAGACTGCCACTGCAACGGTGGGGTCTTCAATCTTGGACATAGAAACCCAGAAATAATACAGACACTGAATCAAGCTCTTTACGAATTAGATATAGGAAACCATCACCTTATAAGTGAGCATAGAGCGGTTCTCGCAAAGAAACTCGCAGAACTCACGCCAGGAAATATAAAATACACCGTCTTTGGAGTTGGAGGAGGTGAAGCTGTTGACCTTGCCATAAAAATAGCAAGAGCGTTCACAAAAAGACCAAAAATCATCTCTGCTGTCGGTGGATACCACGGACATACCGGATTTGCACTTGCTACCGGAGATGAAAAATATAAAAAGCCCTTTGAACCACTCGCTCCGGAATTTTATCAGGTCCCGTTCAACGACCTTTCAGCTCTTGAAAAGGCAGTTGATGATAAGACCGCCGCTGTTATATTTGAAACCGTTCCCGCAACTCTTGGAATTTATGTCCCAGATAAAAATTTCTTCAAAGGAGTTAGAGAAATCTGCGACAGAAAAGGAGCTCTAATGATAATAGATGAAGTTCAAACAGGGCTGGGAAGAACTGGAAGATTATGGGGCATTGAACACTTCTCCGCTACACCAGACATAATGATAATAGGAAAAGGGTTAAGTGGAGGAATCTATCCTATAACTGCTACTTGTTTCAGAGAAGAACTTGAAATTGTCTTCCATGATGACCCTTTTATTCATATATCAACTTTCGGGGGAGCAGAACTCGGATGCGCTGTCGCTCAAAAAGTTCTTGAAATTTCCTCCTCGCCTGATTTCCTAAATCATGTGAATCAACTTGCCCTGTTCTTTGGAAAAGAGCTCGGAAGATTGAAAGAAAAATTTTCAAATGTAATAGAATCTATAAGGCAACTTGGACTTATGATGGGAATAAAAATGCATAACGAGTTTTTAGGTATGATGGCTCCACTTGCTTGTTATCAAGAAGGACTCCTCTGTGTTTATGCAAATAACGATAGGTCTGTTTTGCAGTTTTTACCTCCTCTTATAGCTACAAACGAGCAAGCCGAAGAAATAATCAGACGACTTGAAAGAGCTTTACATCTCCTCTCTTCCGAAGAATTTCAGAAAAAGATTTTTCAAAAGATTATGGAGAGCTGATGTGATGAAATTTAATATAAACCCGCTTGTTCTTAAAGAGTTTGAAGAAAACCTCAATGTTCTTGAACCTGAAAAAAGCTCTATTCCCGCAAGGGTGATAGGTTTCGGAGAGATAAGCTCGGTCTTCGTTATAGACCATATAGAACTCAAAGATTATGCGTTTAAACGACTCCCTATATTTTCAAACCAAAAAGAAGCAGAAGAGTATGAAAAAATTTTGAAAGAATATATAAACATTCTTGAAAGTGGGGTAGGGATAAAAGTCGTTCAGACCGACGGAACGATTGTCAAGACCTCTGATGGAAGAATTGTGTATTACTTGGTTCAGGAACTTTTGCCTCAAGAAAGTATCGGAAACAAATTCATAAAGAACGCAGATAGAACTTCCGCTATTGATTTTTTCAAAAAAGTTATTCGGGAATTAGCAAAAGTTGAGGACTTTAACAAAAAAAGTGAAAAAATAAAGGTAGGTATAGATGGTCAGATTTCAAACTGGGTAGCTTTCAGAAAAGATCATGGCATAGCTCCCGCGTACCTTGATGTTTCTACTCCCCTTTACAGGAAAGATGGTAAGGAGATGCTAAAGGCAGACCTAATTCTCAAAAGCGCTCCACCAATTTTGAAGCAAATACTCAAATTCCTTTTCCTTAAAGAAGTCCTTGATAGATACTATGATTTACGCCTTATTATAATAGATTTGTTAGCTAACCTGTTTAAAGAAAAACTTGATGAGAACGAATTTATTCCAGAGCTTATTCAAGTTGCTAATAAGGAACTACACATAAAGAAAATAACCTTTGACGAAGTGAAGGCATACTATAAGAAAGATGCTTTTATTTGGGAACTGTTTTTATCATCTAGGAAGTTTTATAGATTTGTTAAGGCGAAAGTTTTTCGCTCCCGCTACGATTTTATATTGCCTGAAAAAATAGAAAGATAAGTTTTATACTCGTTCAAATTGAATTCCTGCTAATATATCGCATAAACTTCTCCAATTTCCTGCGGGTATGTGGAGAAGAAAACCGGTGAATGGGGATATGAATCCTATAATCCACCTTAGCGCAAGCTTCAAGAAAATTGTGCCTCCGCTTTTTTTTGAAACCCTTATTCCGAAGATTATATCTCCGGGAGTTCTTTCAAAAGCCCACCTGAACATCACAAAAGTTATAAAATCAAAAAAGAGAAAAAGCAAGATAAAACCTAAAAAGTTTATTTTCCCAGTAAGTGATATGAATGCAGATGTGTATATTATAACGCTTCTGTCAAGAGAATTAGCCAAAATCCTCCTTATAAAAACCTCCATCAAAAATGAAATTTTAAAAAATATAAGTATTTGTGATTTTATATGTTTATATAATGTTTTTAAATTTTGGCTACCGCTTGAGTTTTATTGCTAAAATTACTGATTTATTGGCTTTTTTATGAGCGATGAGAAGAAATCAGATCTGGAAAACGAGGGAAAGCTCGGGGAAATCGGAAGCAAGAGCGCTCAAAATTATAGACCGAGCGAGGTCGTATCAACCGAAGATGAAATAGACCTCTTTGAACTCGCTGGGGCTATATGGAAAAGAAGGAAACTGATTTTTCTCATCACGGTATCTGCTACTTTTTTGGGATTTTTTATTTCGTTAATCATAACACCAAAGTATAAGGCGACCGCAAAGATAATTCCTATAACATCACAAAAATCTTTTGTACTCCCTTTTGCTCCATCTGAGTTTGCAAACCTCGCCGGGCTTTTAGGAGTAAATCTGCCATCTGGCTCAAACACTTTGAGAGCTGTTCTTGAATCTCGCGACCTCGCAAAAAGAGTCATAAAAAAAACAGGAATACAAAAATACCTCTACGGGAAACTCTGGGATGAAAAAACAAACTCTGTGAAAAAAGGAGTTGACCCAGAAAAAATTCCATCAGAAGATGAAATTGCTGAAAAATTTATAAAATCGTTTCTCAAAGTTTCCGAAGATAGAAAAACAGGGGTTATAGATATTTCAGTTATATTCCCAAAAGAACCTACGCTTTCAGCTTTGATTGCAAACGAATATTTATCAGAGTTATCAAATGTTTTCAACGAAAAAGCATATACCATATCTAAAAAAAACAGAATATTCATAGAGGAGAGAGTTAAGCTTGCTGAAAAGAACCTTCAAGAAGCAGAAAGGGAGTTCAAGGAGTTTCAGGAAAAATATAATGTTGTCGCTATCGATAAGCAGATGGAAGAAGGACTGAAAATATACGCCGAACTTATTGCCCAGCTTGCCGAAAAGGAGATGAAACTTGAAGTCCTCAGAAAAATAACAACTCGTGATAATCCAGAAGTTGTTACCCTGATGTATGAGATAAATGAATTGAAAAATAAAATAAGGGAACTTGAAAGTGGGCAAAAAAATTTCAAGGGATATATTCTTGATACATCTAAAAGATTGCTCATACCTCTTGAGTCCGTTCCGGAAGTTGCTATGGAGTATCTGAGGAGAAGGAGAAATTTTGAGATACAGAATCAGATTTATAAGACGCTTCTCCAGGCGCTTGAACAAGCAAGAATAGAGGAGGAGAAAGAAGATATAACTTTTGAGGTGATAGATTACGCATATCCGCCAAAATACAGGTATTCTCCAAAAAGAAAGCTTATTGTTGCGGTATCTTTTACATCTGCGCTTTTTTTGGGTGTCTTTGTAGCTCTTTTGCTCGAATCAATAGAAAACAGGAGAAAGCAGAAGAAATAATTTTTTCAGATGAGATTATGTTTTTGAGCAACCTCTTTTGCTAACTTCCCTATTTCAGATGGACTTTCTGCTATGTAAACTCCTGCTGATTTGAGCTTTTCAACTTTATCCTGCCATCTTCCTGCTCTGCCCATTATTATGGCTCCTGCGTGTCCCATTCTTTTTCCAGCGGGAGCAGTTCTTCCTGCTATGAAAGCTACAACCGGCTTTGTCATCTTGTTTTTTATGAAATCTGCTGCTTCTTCTTCTGCATTCCCTCCGATTTCTCCAATCAAGATGATCAATTTCGTTTCAGGGTCTTTTTCAAACATTTCAAGAACCTCAACGAATTTTGTCCCAACTATAGGATCGCCTCCTATACCTACACATGTAGATTGTCCGAGACCTTCTTTTGTCGTCTGCCATACCGCCTCATAAGTCAAAGTACCACTTCTTGAAACTATTCCCACTATCCCTCTTTTGAATATGTAAGGAGGCATTATACCTATTCTGCATTCTCCGGGAACAATTATGCCGGGGCAGTTTGGACCAATTATTCTTGACCCTTTTCGTGTTGCATATTCTTTCGCTTTCATAAAGTCAATAGTTGGTATTCCCTCAGTTATGACGACTATGAGTGGTATTCCGCTATCTGCAGCTTCTATTATTGAGTCGGGAGCAAAAGGGGCTGGGACAAAAATACATGCTGCATCTATTTTCCCGAGTTCGCTTATCGCCTCTTCACAGCTATTGAAAACAGGAATACCATCTACATTTTGTCCCCCCTTTCCGGGAGTTATTCCACCGACTACCTTTGTTCCGTAATCTTTTGATATTTTTGCGTGGAATGAGCCGTTCTTACCCGTTATTCCCTGAATGATCACTTTTGTGTCTTTGCCAACCAGTATAGCCATTTTTTCAATCTCCTTTCTTTTTTATTTGGAAAATCTGTTTTTAAACATAAGTTTCTTTCTTTTTGCCTCTTTTATTTTTTGCTTCCTGCTCAAACTCTTTTGCTTTTTCTACTGCGAGCTTTGCTCCTTCTCTCATATCGTTTGCGGTAATTATATTGAGCCCCGATTCGGCTAAAATTTTTTTCCCAAGTTCAACATTTGTTCCCTCTAATCTGACAACTATTGGGACTTTTATCTCCATTTCTTTTGCTGCTTGAACGAGTGCTGTTGCAACTATATCGCACTTCATGATTCCGCCGAATATATTCACAAATATTGTTTTTACTCTTTTGTCTGAAATGAGAATTGAAAATGCAGATCTTACCTGTTCAAGAGAGGCGCCTCCACCTACATCAAGGAAGTTTGCGGGTTTTCCACCTGCGAGCAAAATCTCATCCATCGTCGCCATGGCAAGTCCTGCTCCATTTACAAGACAACCTATATTTCCGTCAAGTCCAACATAAGATATTCCTATTTTTTTTGCTTTGACATCTCTTGGGTCCTCTTGACTCGGGTCATAAAGCTGAGCGATTTCTTTGTGTCTGAAAAGAGCGTTATCATCAAAGTTTATTTTGGCGTCAAGCGCAAGTATTTTTCCGTCCTCTGTCTCAACAAGAGGGTTTATCTCACACAGAGAGCAATCCAACTCAAAAAACATTCTCACAAGGTTTTTGACTATGTTCTCTGCTGGTATTCCGAGAAATTTTGCCAACTTTCTTGCTTTATAGTCCGATATTCCTAAAAAAGTATCTATGTATTCTGTCATGATGAGGTTGGGATTTTTTTCTGCAACTTCTTCTATTTCTACTCCACCTTCTGGACTTGCTATAATGCAGACCTTTTCTTTTGACCTATCTATTACCACTCCGAGGTAATACTCTTTTTTCGCTTTGACACCTTTTTCAACGAGGACTTTCTTTACGAGCTTTCCTTCTGGACCTGTTTGGTGTGTGACAAGTTTTTTACCTATCATGCTTTTTGCTATTTGATAAACTTCATCTGGGGAGTGAGCGATTTTTATTCCTCCTGCTTTGCCTCTTCCTCCTGCGTGTATCTGCGCTTTGACAACGAAGGAGTTCCCTCCTATTTTCATTGCTATTTTTTTTGCCTTTTCTGGGTTTGATGCGACATCTCCTTCTGGGACGGGTATTCCGTAGTTTTTAAGTATTCTTTTTGCTTGGAATTCGTGTATATTCATAAACCAAAAAGTTTGGTTGTGTTTTTTTGTTTTGGTTTTAAGCTGAATTTTTTTCTTTTTCAGGTTATCTGAATTTGTTTATGTTTTTTGTTTTGACTATTCTTTTTTCATATGGGTTTGATTTTGAGGGCAGTTTTTATTAAATTGAGAATAAATATCAACTAAAAATATATTTTCATTTTTCCTCTGCGAATAGGGAAAAAGAAAAGTTTTTTGAAAAATGAAAATGAGAATAATTATCAATTAAATTCGTCAAACGGGAGGTGTAAAAAATATGAAACCACTTGCCTTCAATAACAGATTTTCCTCAACCCAGAAAAAAAACAACGGCAAATACCATAACAAAAAAACAACAAAAATCTCCTTTTTTCTACTGGTATTGCTTGGCTCAACCCAAACTCATCTTTTTGCTTATGAAAGAGAAGGAGGAATAAGTGTTGGTGCCTACGGCTCAACACGGTTTGAAATAGGTAAAGACATAATATCAGGGAAAGATAAACTCACCTTCATCCTGCGAAGAATAGTTCCAACATTCTCAGCCACAATAAAAGAGAGATTGAGGTTCTATACCGAACTTGAATTTGAAAGGTTCGGTCTTTTAGAACTCCAAGAGGACTTCGGTCAAGACACAAAAAAAGGATACTCCATACTTCACAAAACAGAAATAGAAGGTTCTCGCGGTTCTGAAATAAAGTTGGAGCAGATGTGGGGTGAGTTTGAAATAGTAAGACCACTCCGTTTCAGAGTTGGTGCAGTTCTCCCGCCAGTCGGAAGGTTCAACATACTTCACGATGATGACCTCTGGGAACCAGCAAGGAGACCTCTTTCTGTAAGAGATCTTACGGTTCTCCCTGAAAAAACCGCATGGACAGAGCTTGGTTTGGGTTTTACAGGAAACTTTGACCTTGCCGACTACCTCGCAGGATACGAGCTATATCTTATAAATGGTGTGACCTTAGAGCACGACCTTGAAATAATACTCACAAGGCATATACCACAAGATGAGCCAGCCCACAATATGCTCACGGTTGAAAGTGTTGTGAAGCCAAGGTTTGGCAATTTCAGTGAAGACCTGAAAAAAGAAAAAGCAATTACGGGAAGGTTCTTTTTCTCCCCAGCTATTGGACACGAAATTGCTATATCCGGCTACGCTGGAAGATATACCCCATCTTTTCTTCCAAGTGCTCTTTTGTGGTCCTCTGCTCTTGACTTCAAAACTCAAATCTCTCAAAGCTTTGAAATAGAAGCTGAATACGCTTTTACTCAGTTTTCTCAACTCGGAAAAGTTGTTGATTCTCTTGCTCAAAAAATTTCAAGTAAGGAGACCTCCGCTCTTTTTACTGGAAATGTAACGGGAGCGCTTTCAACAGAAGGAAACACCGAAATTGAGCTTGAGATGACTCTTTCTAAAAATGTTCTTGCTGATTTCAAACACGGTGGTTGGTTGCTTTTCAGGTTCAAGTTCTTTCCATCTTTCCTTAAAAACACTCCGCTTTACCTTGATGAATCTTCAAAATTTGTTTTATTCCTGAGACCAGAGATTGTATCTTTGCAGAATATTATCACTGGCGTTGAGATTGAAGATGGGAAAGCAGAGCTCAAAAGGGAGAATAAAACCGTTTTCAGAATAACTCCGGGAATAGCTTATAGACCTACTCAGACGTGGGTTTTTTCAATCTCTTATGAGCTGACCGCTGTTGGTAAAGATGTGGGTAATATGTTTCTTTTTGGTTTTGCTTTTGGTTTATAAAACTCTTTAAAATAAACTGCTATGATCGGGATAGCAATATGTCTTTTTATCTTGGGGAATACACTCTTTGAAGAAAAGCTTGTTGATGTTTCGCGGGGTGTATTCCCCGCTTCCGCTTCTCTCATATACGGAGTTATAAATATCAAAGATTACGATGGGTTTTTAGACCTTATGGCTCCCGCAAAACCAACCGTTGAGGAAAGATCTTTTGAGACAGTTTTGGCTTATGATGGTGATAAGATTTTTGGGCTGTGCTCTGTTCTGAACGAGATAGGAAAAGAAATGCCTATTACATTTCTCGTGTGTATTTCAGAAACAAAAAAACTCAAAATTGATTACATAGATGTTCTTGTTTATAGAGAAACAAGAGGAGGAGAGATAAGGTCAAAAATTTTCCTGAATCAGTTCAGGGGTAAATCTGAGGAAGATCAGATCTCTATTGGAAAAGATATAAGAAATATAAGAGGGGCGACTTTATCTGCTTGGGCTACCACTCGCGTTGTGAGAAAAACCTTCGCGTTGTTCAAGATACTTATTTCAGGTAAAGCGGACTTTAAATCTGTCAAGCTTATTTCAAAGCAAAAAGAGTGGAGCGAATTTGTGAGAAGATGTTTTTTGGTAGGAGATTCTTATTTATGTGTTAGTTTCAGATATCAAGGTGATAGCGTTTTATTGCTTGAAGACCTTCAAAACTTTTCAGAAAAAATTTCAAGTGATTTTTCTCAATTTTACTTCTTCAATAAGACCACTCCCTACATCCAAGAGCTTATATCAAAGTACTCTGATTTATCATCAGAGCTTGGTTTTTTCAATATATGGTGGCGTAAAGATGGCAAAGCAGACCTCGGGGGCGTATGGAAAGGATATGTTGTTGACCTTATCAAAGATTTCTTTCAGAGAAACAACATAAAAGATTTTGAGGTATCTTTCGGCTGGTCAACTTTTTACTTTTCGCAAGAGAGAAAAATTGATGTCTTCGGAAGAGTTATATCTCTTCAAGGAGCTTTGTCTGTATCTGATACTTCGTCTGGTTATAGTACTATTTTTGACCCTTTGAGGAACGATTTTGTCAGAGAAAGAAGAAGAGTATGCGTTATTCATCAAAGTGCTGAGTTCTCAGATTTCGCTTCAACTTTATGCGCTGTTTGGGGGAAAGGTTGCGAAAGTTATGTTTTGCTCTACGGAGGAAAAGTTATATTTGACTATGACAGCAGCAGATAAAAAATCTCATTTTTTAATCCTTTCGCCTTTGGAGGTGTAAATGATTTATGAATAGGAATTGGATGAGAGCTTTTTTATTCTTTTACTTTTTTGTTTTCTCGGCTTGTTTTTTTGTCTGCAAACCAAAAACTAAAATTGAAGACAGAAGAGTTGTTATTTTCTTGACAAAAGAAGAAAGGGAGCTTGTTCTTCGTGAAATGAGGGAACTCCTGCGTTCAGTTCATATGATAATTTATGGTATTTCAATGGGAGATTACGATTTAGCATATCTTTATGCTAAATCTTCTGGAATGGAGATGGTGAATAAGCTTTCAGCTGTGGAAAAGACGCTACTTTTGAAACTTCCAGGTGATTTCAAGAAGTTGGGATTTGAAACCCATAAGCAGTTTGATGAGCTTGCAGAGGTCATAAAATCCAGAGAGAACCAAAAGATAATGAATAATCTTGCGAATCTCCTATCTGGTGTGTTTCTTGCCATGATACTTACAGCATTCAAGCTGAAAAATAGGAAACTAAAGTTTTTCGTTTTACTTGACTTTTTTGAAAAAAATGATTAAAATAATTGCTGGAACTTTGACGCAATTTTTTGAAAAAATTGAGCCGGAAACCTTGATTTTATTAGGGTTTTTTTGCGGTTTTAATATGCCAAAGAGGAATTTAAACTTGAATATTACCGTCTTGTCAATACATAGATAGCTAGTTTTAATATGCCAAAGAGGAATTTAAACCAAAAATCACTTGCAATTTGTTCTGATGTTATTTCAGGTTTTAATATGCCAAAGAGGAATTTAAACAAGAAGATGTAATTTTTCATTTTTTTCACTGTGGCGTTTTAATATGCCAAAGAGGAATTTAAACAAATTTTTGCTTCGCAAAAACTTCTTTTATGCATAGAACGTTATATGAAATCGCTTTAGTGAGGTTATGATATGAAAAAGATAAATATTCCTTGTTTCTTTATGCTTTGCACTAATACCACAGAGAAAGAATGTCTCGAAAAAGGTTTATTTGGCGATAGAGAATACCGTTTACCTTATCTAAAATCAATAAAGAAGGGAGATATTGGTTTTTTATTGAACCTCTCTCGAGACCAACTCCTCGGGATTTTTGTAGCAGAAAGTGAAGCACGACTTAATATTGACCCGAATGCTTGGGGTGGTGGATTTCCTGCCCAGGTAAAAGTGAAGCTAATTGGCCAATTACAAAGAGTTGATAAAGCCTCAGAGAAATTAGAAAAAATCATAGAACTCAGAGAAATACAAAGAGATCCATTTCCCTATAAAGTTCCATTAAGAAACACATATGGACCAGACATCACCGATAAGGTAATATCACTGTTTACACTTACTGATAATGTTAGAGAATACTTTAAAATCCCGCCACCAGAAGAAATTGGTTTATATCCAGAATACAAATTAGAAGATGTTGCTGGTTTAGAGGATGTAAAGCGTTTCATATATCAAAGAATTATTGCACCATTTGAAGACGAGGAAACAGCTTATAAATTAGGACTGAGAATAGGGGGAGGGCTTTTACTTTTTGGTCCTCCCGGCACAGGAAAGACGCTTGTAGCTATGGCGATTGCGAACCATATTGAGGCAAAATTTATAGAGATAAGTCCCTCTGTGATTATAGGTTATCCAGGCGAAGCTGAGAGGCGGATAGAAAATATATTTGCATCATTAGACAAAGAACCTCGAGCCGTTGTGTTCCTTGATGAAGCAGAGTGGGTTTTATGTAAACGAGAAGACCAGACATCATCGGTAATGCAGAGAATTACTCCTGTTCTATTAGCTCAATTAAGCAGAATATTCAGGCAAAAGAGAAAGCCAATTATTGTTATTGCTGCCACGAATAAGCCTGAAATGATAGATCCAGCGTTCCTTCGTCCGGGAAGATTTGATAGAATTTTTTATGTAGGATTACCTGATAAAGATGCAAGAGCTAAGATTATAGAGAGATGCCTTAAAAATAGGGAACACGAATTAAGCGAAGACGATATTTCAGAAATTGCGGGAAAGTTAGAGGGCTATTCCGGTGCAGATATAGAAAACATTATCGAAGAAGCAGCATTTATTGCATTTGAAGAGAGAAATGCGAGGCCCGCAAAAATAACAAAGAATGATATAATGAATGCTGTAGAAAAAATACCTAAATCGGTTAAACCAGAAGAAGAGGAACAAATAAAGGAATGGGCCAAAGAACGAGGCATAAAAATATGAATGAGATGATTGAGAAAATTGAAAGAATAGTGACTACAGATAACACTGGCTATACGGCTCATTTCGTTTGCCCAAATCGGCTTACGCCGACTTCGTATAGCCCGAGAACGTTAGGCGAAATTCAAATGATGAAGGAGGTTTTTGAAAAATGCCCGATAAAGATGTAAAGACAATCCGTGACCTCATTTATTACCAGTATGCAAAAATTATCGCTAAGAGAGCTTTCGGGAAGGAAGCAAAGAAAAAAAATTATGGATTTATAAAAAAGACTTTCCTTGAATTGAAAGAGGAATTTAAACTTGGAATTTAAGCTTTGCTTTAATTCTTTTTAAAATTAAAATATATTTCTGTTGATGAAAAGCGTCAATCTAAATTGTGAAATAATAACTCCCCTTTTTATGGGGGGTGCTTCACAGCAACCAGAACTTAGAGCTCAATCCTTTAACGGTCTGTTCAGATATTGGTTCAGATTACTCGGTGGCTCCTTCGAAGATGAAAAAAAATTATTTGGATGGGGAGGTGAAGGTGCTATTAAAGGATTGGTTCAGATTTCAGTAATTAAAGGGCAAAATATTAATACTTCTAATTTTCAGAGGAATGGTCAGGGCTATAACTATTTGGGTTTTTCTCTTGCTTTAACCAGAAGACAATGTATAAATTCTTCTCAAAGCTTTAAATTAACTTTCCGTTTCCATCCAAAAACTACCGATGAAGACATCAAAAAATTTTTATGTTCGGTTTGGTGTGCTTTTTATCTTGGGAATTTTGGAAGTAGAAGTAGAAGGGGATTTGGTTCAATAGTAGTTGAAAATATAAATGGATATATACCAATTGGGTTTAATTTGAAGTTTAAACCTGAAAATGATCAAAGCATAGAAAATTGGCTTAAAGAACAACTTGATTTTATTAAAACTTTGAATTACTGGAAACCAAGAGACGATATTCCTTATATATTTGAAAATTTAGAGATGTGGAGAATAAGTAATTCCTACGCAGATTATATCCAGCTTTTGGATAGAATTGGTACTGAATATAGAAGCTTCAGGAGTGGAAAAAATATCGAAGATAGAATTTGGCTTGGACTTCCAATTGGTAAGATTATCCCACAAATAGGAAACGAAAAAGGTCGTCGTGCTTCTCCTCTAATCTTCAAAATAATTGAATTTAATAATCAATTTGAAGGTTTTATTCTGGTTTTCAAGCCAAACAAAAATCACGATTTTAAATTCCTTCCAGATAATGCAACCCTGAATTTAAAGGGTGTTAATTTAGAAAAACCAAATTGGGATATTATCGGTAATTTTACACAAACTTTAAATAATCATAACATCATAAACAAAATTTATCCATAAAGGAGGGTAATTATGACGAATGATGGTTTAAAAACTAAACAGCAGAAAGTAGCAAAGCTTGCTTTGGAATGTATAGAAAGAATAAAGTTATTAAAAGAAGGAAAGTGGAAAGAGCTAGATCTGAACCAAAATCAAACGCAAGAATTTTTGCCTGAAACTTTTGATAATTTTATAAATTATAAAAACTACGAAGGAGCTAAAAAAGAATCTTTTCAATCATTCTTGAAATGGTTCTTTGACGAAAAAAAGAATAAAGAATTGAGGGATATTTTAGAACTTGCAGAAGGTCGGGATAGAAAGGAGAAAATAGAAAATATAAAAGAATATATTCTTAACCCAGATAAGCCGGAAGTTCAGGAAAAAGTTAGGAAAAAAGAACTTGAAGAAAAACTTAAAATATACTATGAAAATTTTAAAAGCTCATTTAACTATCCGAATTATATAGATGAATATTCCTCCCACATAAAGCGTCTTCCTTCTATGATTGTTTCTAATGGCTTAATCCCAACGCTACTATTTTATAAATCAAAAGGAAAGGATAGAGGACAGATTTATCAAGATGTTTCTGAAATTTTGGAAAAATTAGGGTTCTCCCCTTATGTAGAATGGAAAGAAAACAATACGGGAAAAGAACTATTAGATTTCTTACTTGAGACCGACTCACAGACACTACGACTTGCCACAACTGAAATTTTGAATATTGCAAACTGGCTGAAAAGAGTGGCGGAAGCAGAATTAAAGGAGAAAGAAGTGATGAAGGAATTTCATATCATAAGTGTTGGTGTCTCTATATTAACAAACGCTCAAAGAGCAAAAATTATTAACCCAAATATAAAAATCTCCGATAATGATGAATGGCAAAGAATTTTGGAAAATCCGAATGAAATTCAGAAAATTGTGGACTTTATTAAAAGTAATCCAAAAAAAAATTCAGCTGAATTAAATACATTTTTAAGAGTCGTTCAGGATAAAGAACCAAAAAACATAGAGGTCTATCTTTTTGGAACAAATACTTATTCAAATGAATTATGTAGGGTTGCTCTTGAAAAATTCCTCAAAGAAAATGGCTATACCATATATATCCCAAAAGAATTCAGTGGGTATTTTTGGGAAGCTCAAAATTATGATGAAAAATTTGCTATTGATGAATTTAAAAAAGGCATATCTTCACTGCTTGATAAACTAATATATTTGGCTAATAGAAAGAAAAAAGAGGGTTATAAGGTCTATTTTAATTCAACAGGTGGATTTAAGGCGCATGTCATCGCCAGTGCATTAGCCGGATTTCTCACAAACTCAGAAGTTTATTATATGAATGAAGAATTTAATGATGTTGTATTTTTACCTAATCTATTTTATCTCCCAAAAGGGAGAGAAATTGAGCTCTTGAATATACTCAAAAATAAAGAACCAATATCAGAACAAGAATTTAAAAACCTTTACAACAAATATAACGATGAGTTCCAACGACTTAGCCTTTACGGACTTATTGAAATTGAAGAAGATATACACGAAAAACCATATAGGATTAGAATTACAAATAAAGGGCATTTTATATTAAAAACAATTGAAAGCTATGGCAGATTATAAATTAAAATTAAAAGCGCTTTTACACGATCCGGTGGATAAAATGCTCAATTTAAAAAATCATGAAGAAATAGCAGAAAAGATATTTCATTTTCTATTTACAGAAACTCCTCATATTAGCGAAGCTAAATTAGCGGATTCAATCGCATCGGCTTTGAGTAGAATTATAGTTGCTCCAAAATTAGAGAAGAAAGAGAACGAAGATGTGCAGAAAAATTTTCAAGAACAAAGCTCGGTCAATCTTGAAGAAGCATATTTTATAGATATTTTCTCAGAAAAAATTCATGATATTGAAGTCCCCCAAAATCACAAAGATGTGGAAGATTTATTTAAAAAACTTGAAAGTTTAAGTTTTACAAACCAAGATGAAAAAGCAAAAATAATTTTTCTTTTTTTATGGCGGTTTTTACCTGATATTTTCCCGTGGATAAATAAGCATCCTGCTGATTCAAGAGCTCCAAATCATTCTATATATGACCATCTCGTTCAAGCTTCTGCTGTTGTCTCATCAATTGAAAATAATAAAATTCCGGCATTTTTGTTATTTACAATCTCTCCTGTCCAAGAATTCATCTCAAAAGCAAGAAAGACATCTGATCTATGGGCAGGTAGTTATATGCTCTCATATTTGATTTATAAATGTATTGAAGTTGTAATGGAAAAATTAGGTCCAGATAATGTTATCTTCCCAAACCTTTTAGGACAGCCACTTGTTGATAGATGGCTCTATGAAAAATTTAAGAATACATCAATTGCTAATTTAAATGATCATAATTTCCAAAAGTGGCTTCAAGAGTGGCAAAAATTTGAAAGCAAACGTAATGAGCAATTAGAGGGAAAATTAACAATCGCAAACTTCCCAAACAGATTTTTAGCAATTATTCCTTATGATAATAGCTTAGCGAAAGAAGTTGAAAATAAATTTAAAAATAATCTGGAAGAATTAGCAGGAAAAGTTTCTGAAAAACTGATAGAAACTTTAAAAAATTCAGGCAATTCTTATTCTGAGCAGGATTTACAGAATATCAATCAAAATTTCAAAGATCAAATTAAAAGCCATCTTTTAAACTATTTCCAGTGCTATTGGGTAGTTTTGCCATGGGTAAGCAAAATAAAAATAAATTATCCTCCAAATGATGCTCTTGAAGATTATAAGGAATTAATTTCAGACCAAAACGAACTATACAGAACAGTTCAAACTATTGTAAATCATCCATATTATAAACCTGCAAATGTGGGAAGTGCTTACTCTTTACTTCTTGAACTTACAGAAAAACTTCTTGGAGCAAGAAAATCAATAAGAAATGTGTTGGGAGAAAATTATTATGAAAGCCGAGGGGAAAAATGTCACCTTTGTGGAGAGTTTGAAGTTTTAGATTTTGACTGGGAAAAATTAATAAAAGACAATACCGGGCTCCTAAAAAAAGGCGAAAAACTATGTGGTGTCTGCATGACAAAAAGATTATTCCCTGAAATAATAAAAGATAAACTTGGATTACAAACTGCAATTAAATTCCCATCAACATCCGAAATGGCAAGTATTGGAGAAAAGAGAACATTGAAAACAAAAGATAAACAGGATTTTGAAAAAATTTTCAACACTTTCAAGAGCAACTTGAAAAATAATTATCAGTTCGAATTACCGGAAACTATTTCTGTTCCAGCTCTAAAAAATGACCCACTTTATAAAATAGATGGACAATACCTGATGGAAGAAACATATAGACCAGAATATTTTGAAAGAGAATATGGTATAAAATTAAAAGAAGATGATTTTAAAGAAATAATTGAATTCTTAAAAGAAAAAAATATCTCTCCTTCAAAATACTATGCCATTTTACAGATGGATGGAGATAATATGGGAAAATGGTTAAAAGGTGAATTCAATCCAAAAATAAAAGATACAATTCATAAAAAAGTTGTAGATGCTTTGATTTCGTATAGTGAAGAAAAAGATAAGAAAGAACTTGAAGAACTTCTCTGTTATAAACATCCTACTTCTCCATCAATCCATCAGGCATTTAGCAGAAAACTTTCACAGTTTGCCCTTGAAAAAGTTAGAAAAATAGTTGAATACCATCACTATGGAAAGCTTATTTATGCAGGTGGAGATGACATTTTGGCATTTTTGCCTATTGAAGAAGTTTTAGATTGTGCTTATGACTTACAAGAAGAATTTAAGAAAATTTTAAGTCCAAAGGCAAGCATGAGTGCGGGAATTTTGATAGTTCATCATAAATATCCATTATATCTCGCCTTAAATGAAGTTAGAAATGCTGAGAAGATGGCAAAATTAACTTTTGGTAAAGATGCTTTCTGCATAAGGATTATCTCTCACTCTGGTGAAATTAGAGATAGTGGAGGAAAATGGGCATTGATCAGTTTCTTAAACGACTTGATCTGTAAGTTTAAAAACAAACACATTCCGTCTGGATTTCCGAATGAATTCGCCGAAGTTTATGAAAAAGAAGGAATTGAAGATACCGAGATTTTAAGAACTGAGCTTAAAAGAATTTATCTGAGAAAGCAGGTTAAAGATAAAGAATATATAAATGAGATTTTAAAGAATTTTGATAGCTACGAATTTGATTTAAAATACTTTGTTAATCTTCTCTTAATTTCAAGATTTATAGCAAGAGAGAGTAAAGTATGATAAAGTTTAAAATTAAACCTTATGATGTTTTATTTTTTGGAAGTGGAAAACCATTTAATGCTGGGGATACCGCAAGTTCCATATTCCCACCCTTTCCCCACACTTTTGCAAGTGCTATTTGCTCAAAAATTTACTCTGAGTTCAAAATAGATGTGTCAAAAATTTTAAAGGAAGTTTATGGTCCATTTCTTTATAATGAAGAAGATAAAAAAATTTACTTTCCAAAACCTGCTGATATTTACACAGGGAGAAAAGGCAAAGACAATAAAATTTATGTTTTGAAATTACCAAATAAAAATTATAAACTTTTTAATCCAGAAAACACAAACGGACCAGGTGTTATTTTACCAGTTTATGTTGGTGAAGAAGAAGTAGAGCCGTTTGATGGATTTATAAGTCAAGATGGACTTCAAAAATGGATAGATGGAAAAGAGCCGGAAAGAAACGAAATCGTTAAGTTTAAAGATATTTTTGATTATGAAAATAGAATTGGTATAAGGCAGGATATAGATTCTCATACAGTTAAAGCACAAGATGGACTTTATAGAATTGACTTTCTAAGGTTAAAAGAAAAATGGGGTTTTGTTTTCTGGGTTGAATTTAACTTTAATAATGATGAGCTAAAAAAAGCAGGACTTGACGATGAAAGCAAAATTCTAAACTTCTTTAATAAGGAGCCAAAATCATTAAAACTCGGAGGAGAGATGAAAAATGCTTCCTATGAGGTTTCAATTAACGATATAAGAGGAACTTTAAAACAACCAAATTTAGAAAATAACAAAATCATTAAAATTCTATTTCTTACACCTGCAACTTTTGATAATGTAAATGGTATTTTTCCACAAACAATAAGTGGAATGAAAATTAAATCCATTATTTCAAATGGATTTGTAAAATTAGCAATAAATTCAAAGAATCTGAATTTGGAAAAGTATATAAAAAATGCTTTAAAACCAGGAAGTGTAATATATGCTGAAATTGATAGTTCATCAAATCAAAATTTGTGGTTTTCAACATTTAAAAGGACTAATAATTTCATAGGAACAAACCTAATTATATATTCAAAAGGAGGTTAAAGCTATGTATAAGCAAAGTGGATATATTTCGTTTTATGCACTAACGCCAATTCACATGGGGGCTGGTCAAAGTGTATCTTATGTTGATAATATTGTTCAGAGAGAGAGACACACTTCTTATCCTACTCTGTGGGCAAGTGGTATAAAGGGCGTTTTGAGAGAACTCGCTTTGAGAAAATGGAACGATAAAAATAAAGTTGATATTATATTCGGTCCCGAAGACGGCTCGCAGGACTTCGCAAGTTGTATAAGTATAACCGACGCTAAAATTTTACTATTTCCAGTTCGCTCTGTTAGAGGAACTTTTGCATGGATTACTTGTCCATTAGTTTTGAAAAGATTAATTGAGGATTTAAGAAGTATCGGCAAAAATCTAAGTATAAACATTCCTTCTGTTAATGATAAAAATGTCATAGTATGTCAAAATAGTGAATTAAAAATAGATAACAATCAGGTTGCTCTTGAAGAATTCGTTTTTGAAGTAGATAATAATAATGCTGATGGTATAGCAGAGTTTATATATGATCGTTTATTCCCTAAAATTGAATTTGATAAAGATTTTTTCAGAAAGCACTTTGCAATTCTTTCTGATGATGTTTTTAAGGACTTTGTAAATTATGCAGTTGAAATAAGAACAAGAATTAGAATTGACCAAACAACAGGAACAGTTAAAGAAGGTGCTTTATTTAGTGAGGAGTTAATTCCTTCTGAAAGTGTTTTTTATAGTTTGATTTTTGTAAGTGATCCTTATTTTGGAGTTAATGGGAAATTGTATCAGAAGCTTATTGAAGAAAGAAGAAACTTATCTCAACAGAACCAGGGTCAGTATAATTGGAGTAATGATATTCAACAAATCAAACAAAAGTGGCAGAATTCTCAAAATCAAGAAGAAAAAGAACTCTTTAATGAAATAAACAAATTGGGTAAAAAAGAACAAATACTTAAAGATGCTTGGGATAGAGGATATTTTTCATTTTCGGAAGTAATTGAAAACATAGAGAAGTTATTTAAGGTTGATAATAATAATCAAATCCTCCAACTTGGTGGAGATGAAACACTTGGGAAGGGCTTTTTTAAAGTAAAATTTGAAAAATAGCCATGGCAAATAAAACACTCGAGCAAGAAATAGCAAAATTCGCTTATGAAAAAGTTAAAAATTCAAGTGAAAACGATAAAAGGAACTTCAAAAAACTTCCTGCTCTCATAATTACAAATGGACTTATTCCAACACTTGCTTATTATAAAGAAGAACGGAATATATACGAAGCAATTTCTGATTGGTTAAAAAATAAGAAACTAATTGAAGGTGATGCCTTAAACTACTTACTTAATTCTCATTCTGAAACTTTAAGAAGAGCAACTTTGGAGGTCTTGAAACTTTCAGAATATTTAAAAAGATTTTCTGAAATTGAAGGGGAATGATCACGAGATTTAGAATAATAACGCCACTTATTATGTCAGGAGCTTATAAAGATAAGGTGGAAATAAGGGAGCAATCCATAAAGGGTCTTTTGAGATGGTGGTTCAGATTTTATAAAGGTGGAATTTTATCTCTTGAAGAATTAAGGGAAATTGAAGGGAAAATTTGGGGCTTACAGGAACTTGCTTCAAGAATAAAACTTAAAATTAAAAATAAACCATCTAATAATCCTATTGATGCTTATCTTCGTATGAACGATAAAAGCAATCCAAATATAAAAAGAAAAGCTTTTCCTGAAAATGGAAATTTTGAGGTGGAGTTCAGGTTTTCAAATCCTTTTGATGAGAATATCGTTAAGAAAGAGTTGGAGGAAACAATTTGGTTTTTAATTAACTTTGGAGGGCTTGGGGCAAGATGGCGAAGGGCTTTTGGGAGTGTTCAATTAGATAATGAAGAAAGGAATTTTGATGATATTTTTCAAGAGGTAGAGAATAAATTAAGCTCATATTCAAGAGGTTTTAAAAACAGTGATTTTATGAACATATCAAACACAGCAATTTATTTTATAACGAAGAAAGATGGTTCATTATGGAGTTCTTGGGAAAATTGTATGAACGATTTAAGAGATAATTTTTATAGGAGATTAAAGAAGGAATTGGGTATAAACAAAATTCAGCTTGGAAGAACATCCCCTTTGATAATTCAAATAAAAAGAGCAAAAGAAGGTTATTACGGAGTGATTTTGATATGGAAAAGATCAGAGAGAGTTTACGAAAAGTTAAAGCCATCTTCTGAATTTTGGAAAGATAAAAACTTTAAAACTAAGGAGGTTTTAAAATGAGAAGTTATAGAGACCTAATGAACCTTTTATATCAGAATAACGAAATTAAATTTCAAGTGTGTGAAAATATCTCGCTTGCCATTACAAAACTTATAAAAACGGAAATTATAGAAAATACAAAGCTTAAAAGAGATTTTCTCCAAGGTTTTACACGATTTACGAATTATAGAATTTTTCCAAATATTAGGATGAATAACTTTTTAAATTCTTTACAAACACAAGGTTATAAAACTGTTTTTTCTGATTCATTAAAAACCCAGTCCCGTTTAATTATCGGGCTCGGCTCACAGCATGTCCTTGAAACATCAATAACCCTACATCATATTTTTGGAATTCCTTATATTCCAGCAAGTGCTTTAAAGGGCGTTTGTAGAATGGTTGCTTTTTGGAAACTGGCAGAAAATAAAGGAATTCAAAATGATAACAGAGAATTGGAAAAATTGCAAGAAAAGTTCTATGGAGAACTCTGTAAAGATGATAAAGAAATTTTAAAATACCAACTTCTTTTTGGGGCTCAGAATTTCAAAGGGCTTTTATTATTCCTTGATGCTTATCCAAAAATCGGTAATAATCAGAAAATTTTTGATTTAGATATAATGAATGTTCATTACAAAAGTTATTATGAAGGTAAAGAAGCGCCGGGTGATTGGGAAAATCCAAGACCTATTGTATTTCTTACATTAAAAGAAGGTATTGAATTTGAATTTTATGTTTTATTTGATGAGTTTAGATGGGAAAAAGTAAAATCTCAGTATTCGGAAATTCTTAAAAATGAACTTGAAGAACTGGTAAATAATAATGAGTTTTTTGAAGAGATTCTCAGATCTGCCCTTCTTGACTTTGGAATAGGTTCAAAAACGAGGTTAGGATATGGATTGTTTGAAGAAATTTAAAGTAATAAAATTTTTCTATGAACAAATTTTTAATAGCAGTTTGGGGGAATCCTGAAAAATGGAATGAGGTAGAATATGTTTATGAAAATGAAAGTAAGAAAGCAAAAAGTACATTACCCTTAATCAAAGATGTTGACAATCCTGATAAGATTATAATCGTATGTTCCGATACTTTGAGTGATAATTACATACATGCTTTCAAAAACCCAAGCTATAAGGATTTAAAATCAGCATCAGAAAATTCTATCAGAAACTTTTGCAAAGTTAATTTCGGATTTGAACCGGATAAAGTCATAGTTGGCTATGGCTTTGGTGAATTTGATAATACAAAATTTTCCGGGAACGCCTCTGATTTTTATTATGGTATATTCAAAGAGCTTGTTTTTGCTTTTATAGAATATCTAAACTTTGAAAATGAAACAATTGAAGTTATTTTTGATATAACTCATGGGTTAAACTTCACGCCGGTTCTGACATACAAAGCATTAGTGGAAATTTTGGGGATATTAGCTTATGTTTTTGAAGTTAAGTTCAAAACTTTAAATTCCGATCCTCTTGTTGGGAGAGGAAAAGTTCAAAAATTGAATATTAACACTATTGAAGAAGCAAAAATAGTTCCGGGTTTGGTGGCATACAAAACTAGCAAGAGACCTATTGAGCCATTTTCAGGATTGAATGATGTTGATGAGAATGAATTAAAGAACTTGGGAGCAGAAATTGATAATTTACTGAAGCAGAATAATTATGAAAGAAGCAAAATTTACATCTTCCTTTCTTCTTTTATTTTTGGTATGCCTGTGTATGTTTTGACTTATTTGCCAGATCATAACAATTTAAAAGCCCAAATTGATTGTCTTCACGGGAAATTTGAGGAACATATTAGTATAAAATGCAATCAAAAGATTGAGGTATGTAGAAAGCTGAAATTCCATATTGGATTTGAAAATCTGGTGAAAGCTCACCTTGTGAGCTTCATATTGTCTAAAAAGGGATTTGAAGGATCAACCGAAATTCCTCTTCGGGCAATTAAAGATTTAAGAGATAAAATTTATGAAAAGTTTCCAATTGAAAGCAATAGAATTGATAAAGAAATTAGCGATATAGAAAAGTACCAGTATGAATTATCAGAAAACTTCAAAACTTATGCACAAATCAGAGCTAAAAAAACACATGAATTATCTGAAAACTCTAAAACCTATGAAGAAATCAGAGATAAGAAAATATCGGGTGATATAGAAAAGAGAAATTTCTTCGCCCACGCTGGGTTTGAATATAATTCAATTGAAATTAGAAAAAATAACGACAAAATAGAAATAAAGATAAATGAAAATTCAAGGGAAACCGTAGAAGGTTTGCTGAAAGATGCATTAAAAAATGCATAAAAAGTAATAACTTTAACCAAAAAATTATTAATAATAATGCCTACATTGTAATTACAATAAGTTCTGAGGATGCTTGATATTACGAGAAATTTTTCAGCAGTTTCAATCTCCAAAGATGAATTTAGACTTAATTAATGACATAAAGAGCTTTCTGCGGAGAAAAAATACTTCATTCAAGCTGAAAAATGTGAAAACTAAAATACCAGAATAAAAAATTTGCAAGTGAGGGGCTTCTTCTATGATTCCGAAGATAAAAGATTTTCCCGCAGAGTTGAAGTTGCCCGTATTTTTTTTATCTCTATACTGTATATTCGGACCATTTGTCAATCTTGCCTATCACATCAGCAAAAAGGGTATTGGTATTGAGAACGCACTAAGATATTACTTCGGAAGCGAAGAAGAAATGATTCCGCCACAATCTCTTGTATCTTTCCTTGAAGTTATGCACTTTCACACCTGGGCTCAGTTATCTGTGATTTTCATTCTTTCTTCTCTCGTTGCCCTTTCTTCTGCTGGTAGAAAAATCAAGATATTTTTAATCCTTTCACTTTTCATTTCATCAATAGGACATATATTCTTGCCATCTCTTGTCAGATTTGTAAGCCAGAAACTGATTTATCTCCTGTTTTTAGATACCGTCTTCTTTTCTGCTTCTATAATTTTTTCTGCCATCATTCTGCTCAAAGATGTTTTTTCAAAGAAAGAGTGAGAAACTTTTGCCCCTCCCACTATTTTTCCTGTTTTAAAAGATAATCGCCTTGTCTTTCATTAAATTCTATTCAATTTACATGATTTTATTTTTTGAGTATGTTTAAGTTTTGCAAAAATGAGTGGTTTTTACTCTACAGAATATGAGAGAAAAATAGATGAGTTTTCGCTCCGCGAACTTATTGCAGATATAGAACATAAAAGAGGTATAGCTCTTGATGATTTCCAGAAGGAAGCTATTTATTACCTTTTTGAGGGATTTGATGTCCTGGTATCTGCTCCTACTGGCTCTGGGAAAACACTTATAGCAGAGGTGAAAATAGAAGATGTTTTAGCTCGCGGAGGAAGGGTCTGGTATTCTTCTCCTCTAAAAGCTCTTTCAAATGATAAATACAGGGATTTCAAAAATCTTTTTGGTCATGATAAAGTTGGTATTCTCACGGGAGATAGAAAAGAAAATCCTCAAGCGAATTTGCTTGTTGGAACGACAGAGATTTTCAGAAACATAATAATAGAGAAAGGTATAGGGAACGAAGTTGATGTTGATTTTATCGTCTTTGACGAAGCACACTGGATAAAAGATAAAGAGAGAGGGGTTGTATGGGAAGAAGCAATAATCTTCGCTCCAAAAAAAACTCAGCTCCTTCTTCTTTCTGCTACTTTCCCTAATGTTGAAGAAATAGCACTGTGGATTTCAAAAATCAGGGAAAGAGAAGTTAAAGTTGTCTATAAGACCCAAAGACCTGTTCCTCTCGAATGGTATTCGATCGGAAAAGATATAAAACCACTTTTCACATACGATGGTAAGGTGAGCAGTTCAAACTATATCAAAGTTGATTTATCTTCTGCAACTTTGATTGAGAACACGACAGAGTTTTCTCTTTTGAGAACGATTGCGATGATGAAAAAAAGGGGGGTTCTTCCGGCTATATTTTTCTTATCTTCTCGTAGAGAATGCGAGGAAAAATCAATTGAAATAGCCGAACTCATAAAAGAGGGAAAAATCAAAATAGGAGATGAAAGCGACATTGAGAGAAGAAGAGATTTTTGCAAACCATATTTTGAGACCTTCCCTTATCTCAGAGATAATATCTTTGTTGAGAATTTTATTCTCACGGGTGTAGCTCCACACCATGCAGGTCTTATACCTGCTATGAAGATTCTTTTCGAGGACGCTCTGAAAGTAGGATTAGCTTATATTATTTTTGCCACAAAAACTCTTGCGTCCGGCATAGATGTCCCAGCAAAATCAGTTGTTATTGTAGATAAATACACCTTTGACGGAGAAAAAGAAAGATTGCTCTCTCCATCTGAGGTAGTCCAGATGGCTGGAAGAGCAGGAAGGAGAGGAAAAGACGATGTGGGATATGTTTTTATAAGTTCTCCATTAAGGAAGCATGAAATAGTAAAGATTTTTGGTGAGATTGAACCGATAACTTCAAGTTTTTATATAACTCCACATCTTACTCTGAACCTTCTCAAATCAATGGATGTTTCTCAATGCATTCAGCTTATAAGAAAAAGTTTGAAATTTTTTGAAATATCAAGCAAGGTTGAAAGCTGGAAGAGAAAACTTGATGAAGTCAAAGAAAAAAGGGACTTTTTGCTCAGCTCATTTTACAGAATAAAACCCGAGTATAAAAAGTGTTCTATAAGAACAAATATATCATTTTCTAACACGAAAAATAACATAGAAGAAGACGAGAAAAAAATAAAGGAGATTGACCTGAAAATATATGTTCTTGGAAAGATAATTGAGGGAGTTCAAAAATCATCAGCTCTTGAAAGTCAGATTTCGTTTCAGGAGGAGAATCCAGAGAAAATTTTTCCCGAACGCTTGGGGAAAGAAATTTTTCTTTTCTGTGTAGATAGTAGGGGAAGGTTTGGTTTTCTTGTGAGTGAAGGAAACAACACATTTCGCTTTGAGTCATATAAGGAATCAAAAGTCATATCTCCGAAGAAGATCTCTTTTTGTTTTGAAGTTGATTTATCTCAGGAAAAATTATCAGAAGAAATTCATCACGATATTTTTGATTTTGTAAAAAATAATTTGCTCATTCATTTTCACGGCAGGAGTTTCAGGAAGATATACGAAGTACAAGAGCACGCGTTAAATCTTGTGAGAAAACTTTCAAAGATAAAGTCAAAGTATGACGAGAAGAACAGAAAGAGAGCCGAGGAAATTGAGAGGTTCCCGTGTTTTAGCTGTCCTGTTTTTTCTGAGTGCTCAGCTATATCTTTTGATTTTTTGGAAATAGAGAAAGAGATAGGGACTTTGGAGAGGAAAAATCCAGATGAGGTTGAAAGGGAGTTCAGGAACATGTTGGAATTTTTAAAGTATCTCGGATACTTAGATGAAAATTACATGCTTACGGAGAAAGGTTGGAATGCTTCGGAGATAAAAAATCCAAGGTCTATATATATTTACGAGGCAATAGATAAGGGAGTTTTAGGTTATGATCCTGTTGAACTTGCGAAAAATACCGCTCTTATTCTTTCGGAGCCAAAGCCACCATTTGTTAAGCCACCTGAAAAGATAGAGCGTGGTATAATAGAAAGGATATATAAACTTGAATTGAAGTTCAATCTTCCGCCAAAGGTGAAGCCAGCAGAAATAATCGTCCGTTCAAAAGGACAAAAGCAGAGAAAATACGCTTTCTGTGATGGAAAAATTTATAAGGCAGTCCATCTTTGGGCAAAAGGATACGATATAGATTTCATTGAAGAGGAGGTTGGAGTAGAGGTGGGAGACCTTTCACGTATGATAACTCAGGTCGTAGAGGTTTTACGACAGCTTGAAAAAATATACGGATATAAAGAGCCATCTCGTATCGCTATTCAGAAGATTTATAGGTCTCCTATAAGTGATTTTGTTGATTAAGTTTAGAACAAAAATTTAACCCATCTTGAAATCAGATGAAGAAACAGAATAAAATAAATGTATGCCCTCAAAGAAAAATTGATAGGTTATCAAGAGTTGAGAAGTTAGTAGAGAAAATTGTCATTGAAATGATAGAACCACGGGAATTTCAGAGAGAAACGACAGAGCAGATAAGAGAACTGCGGGAATCAATAAGAGAGCTCGGGGAATCGCAGAAAAAAACCGATGAACAACTCAGAAAAACTGGCGAACAGACAAGAAAAATAGGAATTCAACTCTGTGAAAGCGATAAGAAATTTAACAAAGTTATAGATAGCTGGGGAATATTTGTAGGAGATAAGGTCATTCCTTTTGCTGAAGAGTTTCTGAGAAAAAGGGCTTTTCAGAAATTTCAAGTTGTGAGAGATTAAAGGTTTTAGAAAGGGGAGAAACAGCTGATTACGGTCCAATAATTTCTTCACGAAAAGGGAAGGTTATTCTTTTGGTATCTGCGAAAACACATGCGAGGTCGCAAGATGTAGATGAACTTTTAGAAGATATGAGAAATTTTGAGTTTTTTATGGGAGATGATTATGCAGGTTATACCTTGAATTACTCACCTAAATTACGACTCCTATTTTTTCTTCACAATTAATTATGAAAAGTTTCAATTTACATTTTTTTTCATTTTTTTGAATAAATTGATTAATATTTTACTTTGATGAGAAGGGGAAGATTTTTTTCTATTTTTATTGTTTTTGTTCTCGTTTTGATTTCTTTTTTGTTTGCTTCTTTTACATTTTCTGGTTCAGAAGATGAAAATGTTTTCAAAGAACTCCATCAAAAGTTCTGGAGCGCAAGCAGAGAAAAAGGAATAGACAATGTGAGAGCCGAAGATGTTCTGAACCAGCTTTCTCCTGAAACACTTGGGATTTTGAAAAAATTCTACTTTGATAACGGCTGTCCATTGCCTGCGAAAACCTTTGAAGAATGCGTCCAAAAATTCATAGATGAATATAAAAAGCTCGTCAAATCAAACAAAGCAATTTTAGATTATTACATGCAATTTCAGGTCGGAGATGTTAAAGAAAAGTGGGTCTGCCCAGTCAATCCCGATATAAAAGATAAAGATTTGTGTTATGATGAAGTGAAAAGACAGCTTGTGCTCCTTCCGATTTTAGCACTGCTCGGAGATAAAGAATTGAAAAGCAAAAACTGGGTTATGACTCCCCGAATTTTCCCTAAAGAAGTTCCATCAACAGCACTGCTCGCTGTTGAAGGTGTTGCCTGTGGTATAACAAGCGGAAACTTACCAGATACTCAACCTTTCGCAACGAATTTTATAAATAACGCCTTTTCAAAAGGTGTCCCATATTCAATTCAGAACTGGGTAGGTGGGAATTTGACTTCAAGAGTTAATACGCCTTATCCCTGTCCCGAGCCAGATTGCGGGGTTCAGCAGAACCTGAACACAGCTCAAGGAGAGTTCTTCGGTCTCTTGCAGTGGCTTGCTGATGAACTCGAAAAAAACCTTACCAAAGCAGATATCGTGAAAATGGTCCAGGGTCTGCTTTGTGGTCAAGGAACTTGTTCATCAATGGCGGGAGTAACTTTGTGCCTTGTTGTTAAGGATAACTCATCAAGTGCTGACCCAGGTTATAGATGCTACGGTGATACCGGCTCTCCATCTCCTTCAAATGATTACGCTGTGTTTTATTATAATAGGGCGGTTGTAGAGGTTTTGCCAGACCCAGTAAACGGCTACATCACAGCAATAATAGCTCTCTGGGCTGAAAATGCTCCGTTTCCTTTGCCGGGTGGTGGCTCATATACCCTTGCAGGTCACAACACAATAGATGGTGGCAATCCTTACCCGACATCCGAAGCGTGCGTAGAAGCGAGAACCTGTGCAGATGGTTGGACATTTGCTCATTCCAATAGAGGTGCAAGAGTTTACACAGAGGGAATACTTTTGAGAGTGAGGTTACAGCCTGTTGTTCAGGGTTCGCTTGTTGATGTCTGCGCTATAAGTTCAGACCTTGATATTCTTGGCTCTGACGCAGATGTTGCAGCGATAGGATGTATTGCTGACTGTGCAGATACGGAAAGTTTGCTTGAGAGCTCGCTCGGAGGACCGATTGCCAGTGCATTTAACAGCTTTTTACACGGGAACTGCCCTATTCCTGGTGTCCCCGGAAGAACAGATGCGGATTTCTCATTATGCCCTCAGCTTCCCAAAGGTCTGCCTGGCTCAGGTCCAGGTGGCTCAAATTGTTCAGCCCTTTTGCCTGCTTGCCCAACATATAGCTCTACCTGGAACTGCTGCTGGAACTACACAACAAGTTCTATGCAGTGTCAGTGTCCTGAATTAGGTGGGGGAGGCGGTGGGGGATGTAAGCACGCGATGTTTCCGATAGACCTAAATGAAGTAGCGGCGCTGGGTTCTCGTTCTTTTTCTGTTGCCCAGTACTGCGGAAGACCTA
>Ga0105162_1000058_pt1 | contig 70333 bp, 63 predicted proteins | sample JNZ201metaG_FD_81532 | JGI IMG/M metagenome (GOLD analysis project Ga0105162, IMG submission 81532) | Hot spring microbial communities from Jinze hot spring, China to study Microbial Dark Matter (Phase II) - JNZ 20120812A | ecosystem: Environmental > Aquatic > Thermal springs > Hot (42-90C) >...
CCCCTAACTTTACATGTCGGTATCTCCCTAAACCATGCCACATCATCTAACTGCGCATGCATCCTCCACCTAGGATGATTAGAGACTAATAGAAACGGATACTTCTTAGCCCTAGGATGAAGGAGACTCTCTTGCCAAGTCTCCCCATACGGAATATAGTGAGGCACAGGCGGTCTCTCGGGATCCTGAAGTTTCGCTAAATTTTCAGAGTAAAATTCTATTTTGCCGGAAGGTGTTTTCAATGGAAATGTTTCTGGGTCCTCGGCAAAAAATGATATATATGATTTATTCTCTTTCCATAGGGGGTCCACGGGTAATAGCCAATATTGCTTCCTCCTAAACTCTTCAAAGGTAATGTAATTGGGCAGACCAGCTTCCTCAAAAAATGATTTTGCCCATTCATCAAAAGTTTTCTTTCCCTCCGTGAATTTGTCTAAAAGATCAGGGATTCCTAGGGCCGGCCCTAATCTCTCCGCTATCATGTAACATATTTCATAGTCGCTTTTAGATTCGCCTACTGACTCGATACATTTTTGAGAGTAAATGACGGAGCAGAATTGCTTGTTATATGGCGGATGAACAAGTATCATGTCCTCTTCTTCAAGCGGTGTAGTAACGGGTAATATTAAATCTGCGAAAATCGCATCATTCTCAAGCCAAGGTGTCTGAGCTAATATGAACTCTATTTTGGGACTTCTGAAAGCCTCCACCATCTTATACGTTCCGTTCCAGCAAGTTATTTGGCAACAATTCTCCATCCAAATCATATGAATCTCCGAGCACCCTTCGGCAGGATACACATATTTGTCAAACTGGCACTCCGTTGGACACCAGAAGCATCCGTGACTATACCAGCTGATGGGCGGGTTAAGAATAGCGTCTGGCACCAAAACTCTCGGAATAAACTGTTTTGGCAGTATTTTTTTAAGTTCCTCATGACTTTTGGGGGTTAATCTCATGAGAAAAACGTTCCAGTCGCGGCAGTGCTTTGTATTTGTCTCCGCTATTTTTGTGAAAAGATTGACAGGATGCACATAAAGGGGTATCCCGAAATAACTATAATGTAGCTGTTGGCGTCCAGGCTTCCCCACCCCCTGCATAGCCAAAAGTAAGGGCTCTAGCCTTCCCGGCTCGGTGGCGTAAGGCCCTCTAATCATTGGGCTTCCAACACCATGCATTATTGTTGTTCTTTTTGTTGCCCATAGTCTTGCTAGTGCTTTTATTATTCTTGCTGGTACTCCTGTTATTTCTTCTGCCCATTTAGGAGTCTTTGGTATTCCGTCCTCTTTTCCTAGGACGTAGTCTTTGAATTTCTCGAAGCCGATTGTGTGTGTTGCCATGTATTCTTTGTCATAAAGGTCCTCTGTTATCCAAACGTGGGCTATTGCAAGCTGCAATGCAGCATCAGTATTAGGCCTTATAGGTATCCATTTGTCAGCGTGGACTGCTGCCGCGTAGTTTAGGTCTGGACAGATGAATATCTGCTTTATGCTAACTCCACTAAACCAGAAACCCCAAAGGCTGGCTCCTTGATCCCCACTACCCCACGTGGTGGTTTCATAGTCGCAACCCCAGCATAGGAGAACTTCCGTATTCTCCAAAATATCGAGCAGAACATTTGTAGTATCGTTAAGTCCTACTGGATCCATTCCCCATACGTGCTTCGCGCCCCACCACCAACCTTCCCAACTATCCGGGTTTCGTGTCTGAAACGTAAATCCTCCTACATGCTGAAGTAAGCGTGGAACAACGCCATGAGCACCGCCATGAAAGCTTTTTGTCTGCGCGTGACCATCCGCCTGCACGAGTATGGCGTAGGGGCCGTAAGTCTCAATAATCCTCTTTATTTCCTTGACTATTATATCTAAGGCCTCCTCCCAAGTTATCCTAACAAAGCCACTTTTACCTCTATTCTGGGGGTTCCTATTTTCTGGGCTCCAATCAACCCTCTTCAAAGGATACCTCACTCTGTTCGGCGAGTAAACTCTCAGTTTATAAGCAATTCTAAAGGGAGGCGGGATCTCCTTTCTGAGAGGTTTAAAAACTTTACCCCGCGCTTCCACCTGCCACATTGGAAGATCTTTTGGATCGTATTTCCAGTCATAATGTAGGGGCCTTATCCTAATAATCTTACCATCTTTTACGCCCACCCTGACGACATCGCCACCACCACAATGGCCCAGCAAATTGAGAGCTTTAACGAATGACCCTTCTTCCAATTTCATAGCCTCACCACACACTTAACGACTCTAACATTTATGATTCACTCCAGTTAAAGTTAAGTTTTTTCGTAACAAAATGAGTAATGATGAATAATAAGATAGTTTTAGGCTTATTCCTCAAATTACCACACCTTAATGTCAATTTTTATTTCGCTCAGCTTTTCATTCTGGGCTTAAGGGTATAAGTTGCTTAGGCTCGTGAGAATATTCTTAAACTGTACAGACCGCTTAGGTATTTTTTCACATAATCTTATAAATTAGCTGGTGAATAAAACTTTAGGTGAAATAAAGTTGAAATTTGGCATCACGCCTTCTCCTTATTTTTGGGGCGACTTCCAAAGATTTGTGGAATGGTGTATGAAAGTTGAGGAAATGGGGTTCGATGCCATTTTAATACCTGATCATTATCAATTTCCGGTGCCCCCATTTTATTCTAATGAGTTGGTCGATGCATGGACAACTTTATCATACATTTCTGCTAAGACAAGTAGGATCAAGCTTGGCAGCCTCGTCAGTCCCATCCCCCGATACATTCCAAGTCAATTAGCAAAACTGATAGCCAATGTGGATTTACTCTCTAAGGGCCGAGTTATAGCTGGTTTCGGAGTAGGATACTCCCCTGAGGAATTTATAAATTATTCACCTACCCATTCTTTTGATGAGCCCAAGATTTTATTCGAGAAATTTAAGGAAGGAGTAGAAATCATCCTCAAGCTGTGGAAAGAAGATAAAGTAACATTTAAAGGGAAATATTATACCTTAAATGACGCCGTACTTCTGCCCAAACCTTTACAGAGACCACGTCCACCTTTATGGATCGGAGGGGTCGGAAGACAAATGTTAGAAGTGGCTGCGAAGTTTTTCGATTGTTGGGTACCGCCTATCGTCCCCTCTCGCATAACTACACTACACACTCTTCAATCCACCGAGCAATATGAAAAACGCGTAAGAATTATTCAAGAGTATCTTAAGCGTTTCAGAAGAAAGATTAGTGATTTTACATTCGGAGCATTACTCAGGTTTGCTTCAGAAAGTGACGTAGAAAGGGAGGCTATTGATATTATAGAAAGATACAAAAAGGCAGGAAGCCAATACTTTGTCATAGAATTCTCGCCAAACCAAATAAAGGAATATATGAAGCTGACGGAGAAGTTTGCACGGGGAGTAGTGCCTTCATTCCGTTAATCCTAAAATAGCTCTGGCTGGTTTTGGCATAAACTTTAATTCTATACTAGATTTTTATCCTTATTTACTTCCAGAGAATTATTCTAGCCCTCTTTGCAAAGTTTTGCAAGATGCGTTTAATGTAAAGTTATCTACAATACTATGTTAACGTGTTTGATCCTAATGAAACGAAATATTTTTATTCCCAAAATATCAAAAATGAATGCCAGAAATGTTAAGGTTAGTTAAAACTTTGAAAATAAACACGCGGAATATAAGGGTATTATTAAGCGGTTTTCTCATTCTATTTATTGTATCTGGGGTTTGCTATTATGGATTTGGAGTATTTTTTAAACATATTCAAGAAGAGTTTGGGTGGGGAAGAGGTGTAATTTCCACAGCCTTTCTGACCTTCTGCCTTGTTTTCGCCTTTTTCTCCCCAATCATTGGCAAACTTATAGACCGTTACGGAGCTAGAAACGTCATTCTAATAGGGAGTTTTCTGCTAGGTTCAGGTCTCATTTTACTAAGCATAACTACTAACCTACAGCAATTCTACATGGCCTACGGAATTGTAGGCTTAGGAGGCTCAGGATGCGGTTTAGTATCAGTAAGTTCCCTAATTTCAGAGTGGTTTTCTAAAAGAAGGGGGACTGCCCTAGGTCTTGTTACTTCAGGAATGGGTATAGGGGGACTCTTTATGCCCATTATAATAGGAAATTTTTTGATCCCATGCTTTGGATGGAGAACCGCTTACCAAATACTCGGGTTACTAACAATCGCCATTATTACATTAATATTAATGAAGGCGCTTCCCAGTAGAGGTAGACCTCGCTCGGGCAATCCACAGTATACTAATGCCCCACCCACAAAGTCAATTAAAGAAGAGGTGTTAAAAAGCGCTTTGAGGAAGTCTACTTTTTGGCTTATTGTATGTGCATACATTTTATTTGAAATTGCTGAGACTGGAACTGTTCAACATCTCGTTATCCGTTTAATAGATGTAGGCTTTCCTGAAGCCATGGCAACTTTTGTCTTCAGCTTTATTGGTTTATTTAACGTTATAGGCAGATTCTTATTTGGTTATATAAGCGATCGACTTGCTATTAAATTCTGCGCAATAATAAGCTTCAGTTCTGGTTTAGTGGCCACCACTTTACTAATGGCGATAATTGCCCCATCAAATTTACTACTTATCTATTTATTTATTTTAGCTATGGGGTTAACCGTTGGCAGCTGGGCACCTATAACATCAATGCTAATAAGCACATATTTCGAAGCCGCGCGTTATGGAACTGTTTTTGGCGCATTCTCACTATTCTTCTTCGTAAGTTCGGGGGTAGGTCCCGCACTCTTTGGGTATATATATGATGCTGTTCATAATTATAATCCAGCCTATATATTATCTCTAACGTTTTATAGCATCGCAATAATTCTCATCTCATCTTTACCAAGACAAAACCAGTCCTAATAAGCGAAATGACACGGCACCATAGGGCGCAAGAATATGCTTTTCCAAAATGACTATTATCAAAGAATGATAAGGTCTTTTAGATTAGTATTTTGAGATGGATTGTTAAGATTTGAGTAAAAGCTGAAAAATAATAGTGTCAAATGCGCCATTTATGTGACTCTTAATCTCCCTAATCAATTTCTCATATTTTCTAGGCATCATTTCCCTTTAAACCCGTATTTCCCACAATTATATTTAAGTTTTTGCCTCTTATTAGGGTAGGGGGCGCTGGTTTGCATATTTAAAAACTTTTAAAATTAAAATTATATTTCTTGATGCATCGCATTTTTAGCATTCTCGATACCCCATAGAACTTAAAAAGTTAAGCTTATACAATACCTTTTAAAGAGACTACAGGCCTAAATAGGCTTTCTTCACCATGGTGTTCTGAAGAAGTTTTTCTCCGCTATCTTCTAGAACGATTCTCCCATTTTCTAGTACATACCCTCTGTCCGAAATTAAGAGACTTTGATAAACATTCTGCTCTACTAGCAAAATTGTTGTGCCTTCATTTCTGATCCGCTTTAAGGTTTTAAAAACTTCTAAAACAAGTCTTGGAGCTAAACCCATAGATGGTTCATCTAGCATCAGTAGTTTAGGTCTTGACATTAGGGCTCGGCCGATGGCTAGCATCTGTTGCTCTCCTCCACTTAAGGTTCCAGCCAATTGCTTCTCTCTCTCCCTCAGTCTGGGGAAAAGGTTAAAGATAAATTCTATGGTTTCCTCCTTTTTATTCCAAGCCGCTTTAGTATAAGCTCCCATCTCAAGGTTTTCTCGAACAGTCATCTTAGGGAAAAGTCTTCTGCCCTCCATAACCTGAGCTATTCCTTCTTCGGCGATTTTATGGACTGGAAGCTTTTCTAGTCTCTTGCCGAAGAAATATATGCTACCAGTGTATGGGCGTATGAAGCCTGATATCGTTCTAAGGAGGGTGGTCTTTCCAGCACCGTTAGATCCAACAATCGCCACAATTTCGCCATGTTCTACCTTTAAAGAAACATCCCAGAGAACCTGCACATCTCCATAACCAGCATTTATTTTATCCACTTCTAATATTGCTATCTCACTTCACCTCCTCGGGGGCATATCTTCTGCCTAGGTAAGCTTCAATAACTTTTGTATCATTAGCTATTACCTCTGGGGGGCCCTCAGCTATCTTCTCCCCCTGATGAAGGACGACTATTCTTTGCGAGAGCGTCATTACGGTCTTCATCACATGCTCAACCATTACTATAGTTACACCGCTTTTCCAGATCTTTCGAATACAATCTATTAGGAAGTCCAGCTCAGTAGGATTTAAGCCCGCAGCAACCTCGTCAAGTAACAGAAGCTTAGGTGATGTGGCTAAAGCTCTAGCCAGCTCCAGAAGCTTTCTGCCATGAACATTGAGCTTCCCCGCGGGCTCCAAGGAAAGTTTTTCCATACCAAGGAACTTCAAGATTTCTTCAGCTTTCTCCCGAGCTTTTAAGATAGACTCACCCATCCCTATAGCCCCCGCCATGACATTCTCTAGCACAGTCAGATCCGGAAAAGGCTTAGGAATCTGAAATGTCCTAGCAATTCCCATTCGGGAAATCTTAAAGGTTGGCAGTTTAGTGATATCCCTGCCTTTAAATATCACTCTGCCCGACGTTGGTGGATAAAAATTTGTAATACAATTGAATAGCGTGGTTTTTCCAGAACCATTTGGCCCTATTACTCCAACAAACTCTCCTTCTTCAACATAAAAGTTGAAGGTTTTAAGAGCCGCCAGACCACCGAAATACTTTGTTAAGCCCTTAACTTCAAGTAAGGCCATCTTTCATTACCTCCTAATCTGTATGCGACTCTTATAAAGCCCCATATTCCTTTTCTAAAGAAAAGAACAATCGATATTAATAGTAGACCAAAAATTAGTAAGTCCACGCCCGCTCTCCATCCAAAAATAACTCTTAGAGTTTCCCCCAAACCCATCCTAATAGTCGCTCCAATTATTGGCCCCGCGATCGTCCCCATGCCGCCAATTAAGCTTATTAGAATTGCATCTAGACCAGTCCAAGGAGCCAACACGCCTCCAGGATCTGTTAAGGCATCTATATATGTCATATATTGCCCATATAGCGCTCCTAATATGCCAGCAAAAAACACGCTTATAGTTAGGGCAAAAAGCTTCGTTCTGAATGGACTAATTCCTAATGTTGCAGCGGTCTCCTCATCTTCTCTTATAGCCAAAAGTTTGAAGCCTAGCCGGGATCTAACTACAAGGTAAGTTACTAAAAAGACTATGAGCATCATGGTGAGTGATATATAATAATAAGGAATCTTAGAGCGAAAAGAAATCGAAAGAGGACCGAGTTGAACTGCCGAAGGCGGTGGGATTACGACGCCTCTCCCTGCAAGCGTGAACTCAGTATTCAAAATAATTAGCCTTATGACCTCAGAGGCGGCTAGGGTCGCCAATGCAAAATAGGGTCCGCGGAGTCTGAAGCATATAGCTCCAATAGGCAATCCAATTAACATAGACATCAATCCTCCAAGAATTAAGGCGGGCCAGGGGTTCATTTTAAAAGGGCTGTGGTAATAGACGAGCAAGCCAAGGGTGTACGCCCCAATTCCAAAGAAAGCGTGGTGCCCCAAGGAAATTTGTCCAGCAAACCCTGCGAGTAGGTTCCAAGACTGTCCAAATGCCGCGAAAATAAATATTAATATAAGAATATGTAAAATATATGTCTGCTCGCCTATGGCGATTGGCGAAAGGAAAGATAGGATTGCTAAAGCTAAGATTACGATCATCGACTTTCTCATCTTCATTATCTTCATAGATGATCCTACCCTCCAAATAGACCTTTGGGTCTAAATAACAAAATTAAGATAAATATTATAAATCCAACGGCATCTTTAAGTCCGTAGGGGACGAAAAATAGGGAGAGCGACTCTGCCAGACCTATTATCAAAGCGCTAAAATAGGCACCCATCACATTTCCAAGACCTCCGAGCACACAGACAATGATTGCTTTTATAGTGAAGGTGGATCCAACGTATGGGTAAATGAAATAAATAAGGGTCATGAGCACCCCTGCGGCACCCGCTAAGCCTAAACCTATGCCAGCGGTTATTGCGCGAATTACTCTCACATTGATGCCTGAAGAGGCAGCTGCGTCCGGATCTTGAGAAACAGCTCTTATGGCTTTGCCTAACCTTGTTCTCGTAAGGAAAGAGTATATCACAAAAGATAGAACTGTAGCAAAAATGAAGGCTATTAAATAATTGTTATTTACCGACAAAAAACTATACCTCAAAGCTCCATAAGAAACGTCAATTCTCCTATAGTCGCCCGTCCAAACAGCTTGTGCTGCATTCATTACAAATAATGCTAGCCCATACGTGAGAAGTACTGAATAAATTGGCTGTAACCCAAATACACGCACAAATATAAACTTTGTGAGCAAGAATCCAGCAATAAAGGTTAAGAGAAACGCCAAAGGCAAAGATATCAAGGGGGTTATGCCGAAGAGGGCGAACAGCCAGAAGGCTGTAAACATCCCTAGCATGGCAAAATCGCCTTGAGATAAGTTAATAATGTTCATGATACCGACGATCAAATTTGTGCCCATCGCTAAAAGGGCATAAATTCCCCCGACAAGAATTCCTTGAACGATGGTTGTTAAGAGTAATTCCACGTGGATCATATGAAAACCTCTAAACTAAAATTTTTTAATTATCTTAACCCCCTAATATACTTTGCTAAAAGATATTCAGACACTTTGACACTTTTAGCGTGTTAGAAAATGGGTTTCCCTAAGATTAATTAGTGCCGCCACTTAAAAAAATAAAAGGGAAGTTTAAGGTTTAAGCCCCATTATTGGAACTGTGGAGTTGCAGGGGGGCGGATATACTATGTGGAAAGTCAGTCCATCCACATTCCATGGCTCGTCAGGCCTAGCCCATTGAATCTGCCCCATATACATATTCCACGTAAACTGCCCGTTCGGATAGAAGTGTAGATCCTTTCCATAGTATGGTAGGTCAATGCGCACCTGTCTTAAGGCATCCGCAATCTTCTTTGGATCCAAGGATTGAGCGAGCTCGACAGCCTTAGCTATAACATATGTTCCTACATATGCAGCTATGAAGTCTTTATCCAGAGCTGCTTTATATCTATTCCAGCATTCAACAGCCATCTCACGTATAACCTTTGGGTCTGGGTATTGGATGTCGGACCAGTACTCTACTGCTACAAAGATTCCCAATCCATCTCGGCCAACTAGTCGAAGATAATCTAAAACGTTGCATGCTGCTGAGACTTGCATCGGTATCTCAAAACCTAACTCCCTAAATTGTTTTACTATAAGCGCACCCTCAGTAATAAATGGAAGTACATAGAGATAGTCTGGTTTTGCCTCTTTAACCTTCATCAAAAGTGGTCTGAAGTCTACCGTTCCGGCTGGGTACGACTCGATAGATACTATTTCCCATCCGGGCTTTAATTTCTCTGTAAGCTGGATAAATGCGTCCCTTACTTGCACAGCGTATACTGCAGGATCATGTATAATTGCAACCCTCTTCGGCTTAATGTACTCTTTCATAAACGCTATGTCATCCAAACATGCTATAGTCCCATTAGGCCCTATCCGGAATATATACTTGTATCCCTTTCTGGTTATATCATCCGCAGCACCACATATTGTTACTAGGGGAATTTCGTATTTTTCAGTCACTTCCATGCCAGCCAGAATGCATCCGCTCAAATGTGATACGCGTATCACTTGGCATTTGTCAACGGTTATCAGCTTCTCCACGGCAGACACCGTCACTTTTGGATCCCCTGCGTTGTCCTCTACGAAGAGCTGGATTTTAGCTCCTAATATTCCTCCCGCCTCGTTTATCTTCTCGGCAGCCCATTCGGAGCCCCACTTGGCGCGTAAGCCGAATGGAGCCTGCGGACCAGTCAGGGGCAATACTAGCCCTATCCTCAGTATCTGCCCCTCGAGCGGTGGGGGCTTAACTGGCGGCTTGCCGAAGACTTCTTTCCATAGGTCGCTAACCTTGCTGTCTAAGCCTTTTATACCAGTCTCTACACCCTCAATCTTCCCCCCTAGATTCCCAATGGCGTCTGCGAGGTTTAGGGCATAGTATAGTGATGTGGCTCCAATTATGATAGCTATTAAGAACAACACTATGAGAACAACATCAGTTTTCCTCAAGACAAACACCCTCAATATCAACTTTTCAATATAATGAAAATCCAAAAACTACTTAAGCTTTGCGCTTTTACCTCCGAGGGGTTTAGGGCGCAGCGATTCAATCTCCCATATAACACTCTCCTCATACCTCAGCCTATGCTGGAACTTCATCAATGAATCATCAGTTCTCAGACCCTTTTTGTCTAGGACTCGATGACAGTTTTATTACTATGTAATTAAAATGATGGAGTTTTAAGTTTCTGCAGGAAAGGATAGGGCAAAGAAGAGAGACAATTAAGAACCGTGTTTATTCTCTTAATAGGGCCAAGATAGGATTAGATATTTTTAAAAGAAAACCTAAAGGAGCAGGAAAGCGTTCTCTAGTAGCAGCTCGTCTTATCGAAAAGCTTTTTTATTTGCTCAGCATTTTTTAGTGAAAGGTGTTTCGGCGATGATATTCCTGCCAAGAGCGAGCTTGCCCCCCAAATTGACGATAGTCATTAAGAAGATCTCTGAGAAAGACTATGAGATAACAACGGAGCCTAAGCTTGAGCCAATGGTCTATGCAACCTTTGTAATAACTTTTAAGCAATGTGCCAAGAACTTCACGGTTAAACTCGCGGGCGGTAAACTTAATCTCACAGGAGAAAATCCTGACTTCAACGCAATACTCAGCTGCATAAGTCAGCAGTCACTTATCCCCGTCGAGCTCCAAATAATCTAAGGAACAAAATAAAAATAATACTTCCCAAAACAGTTTTTGCCTCTCATTAATGTGACAACATAGTAGTAAAAGCTCTCTACATTCTCTTGTTTGTTAACATAATATATGAAAAACTCTCTAAGTAAAAACTCGGCTAGGACCAGAGGTTTTAAAACTAATAAATACTCCTTTTATTAGCTTAAGCAGCGCGCAAAAGGTAACACTTTTATATATAACAGAATAAAAACTATTTATTAAGGTGGGTGATTATGGCATATATCCATCAACTAGCAACAATTGATTTCAACGCTTTAAGGAAATACCGCGTAACAACGCTTCAAAAAGCTATGAAAGATTATGGTATTGACGCATATTTATGCTGCCTGCCTGGAAACATACGTTATATGACGGATTACTTCATGTTTTATGAGCTTGGAGCTATAGAAACAGCAATCGCATCTCTTCTATTCCAAAATGGTGATCCCTATCTATTTCCGTGGTCGGGCGACTATCTATGGATTGAAGAGAAGATTGATTGGATACCGAAAGATCACATACGTCCACTTAGAGCTCCCATAGGTGGAATGTTTATCCGACCAGAGGCTCTTGCACACTTCCTTAAACATTTAACGGAAATTTTTGAGAGAGAAGGCGTTCGAGGTGGCAGAATAGCAATAGACATGATGCCTTATGCCCTTGGGATGGAACTGAAAAATAAGTTACCAAGTTTTGAGATCGTAGATGATCAATCGCTTCGTCTAAAGAGGGCTTCAAAGTGTGAAGAAGAAATAAAATTAATCAAAATGTCAACGGCTATTACAAACAATGCAGCTGCGGTTGCATTAAATATGCTTAAAGAAGGTGTTAAAGAATGTGAGGTGGCTGCTGCGATAGCTCACTATTATTATAAAGAGAATGTAGACTGGTTAACCTGGTCTCCTCAAGTTCTTTCCGGGCCAAATGTTGCGCCATACTTTAGACTTACAACCGATCGAAGACTTCAGTATGGTGACCCATGGTATTTTGATATAGGTGCACAGTTCCTTGGTTATTGCTCGACAATATCTTTATTTGGAACTGTTGGCAAGCCTACGGAACAGCAGAGGGAAATCTATAAGGCTCTTTATGATTCCACTCAGGCAGTACTTAAAATATTGAGGCCTGGGGTTACGACAGCTGATGTCTTCTTGGCTGGTGAAAAAGTGCTGGAGGAATATGGATATAAAAAGTATATACGAGAGGTGCCGGACATTCCATTCATACCAGGAATAAGCCCGCTTCCACCGTCCCTTGGATGGGGAGCTGATGGAATAGGTACCTTATCACATGAGCCGCCAAATATTTCTGGTCTATCCTTAGATAAACCAGTGAGAATTGAAAGAAATATGGCTTTCAGATTTCACCCCAACCTCTTTATACCAGGAATAGGCGGCGGAAGACTTAAAAATGTAGTAGTAGTTAGGGAGACTGGACCAGAAGTTTTAACAAAGACATTTGAATACGGCGCAATGATATTTGATTACCCATAAGTATAATTATTAAGAAATACCTTTTTACTCTTTCTTATAAATGCTCTCAAAATAATATTCCAGAGAAATAAAGATATTTTAGCGCCAATTAGAATATTTATGTATTGCTCTTTTTATACTTGTATATTTCTATGTCGCCTAAGTTTACGTCTTTCTCTGTTGTTATGATACCGACTATCTTCTTAAGATAACCGTCTTTTTCAATATATATCATATATTTGTGATTCCACTTCAGGTCTCTGAGCCAGAAGTCGCCAAATTCATCAGTGAGTGTTTCATGTTTTTCCCCTGTGAATAGATCGATCGCTGTGACCTTAGCTCCTTCAATAACTTCATCTTCAGATGGGTCCACTACTGCCCCGGCGATAAATGGTTTAGGTAAGTTAAGATAGTAAACTCTTGGTTTGACCCCGTACTCAGGGTGAAGTATTTCGGCTTTTTGAATGATGTCCTTAAGTGTTTCTTCATCACCGAATATCATAGCCTCCTTCTGGCATACATCTACACATCTTGGAATCCCGAACTTGTAAAGTGGATCTTTTCCGTCAATTAGGTGGACGCAAAAAGTACACTTTTGTGCAATCCTAAGTTTCTCATTGAAATATATTGTATTATATGGACATGCATCTAAGCATAAAGGCTTAGCTATATCTACACACCCATTACACTTTTCAGGGTTTATAAGCACAATTCCATCAGCTCTCTTAATTATTGCACCAATTCTGCACGCCCTAATACACGGGGGACTATCGCAGTGCATGCAATTTATAGGTATATAGGTTAATTTAACTTTTGGAAAAGTTCCCCTCTCTATTTCTTCAACTCTTCTCCAGAATGATCCCGTATCCGGCTGTGGTTTTGTATAGGGCGACCAGTCATTGTCCACATGCTCATCTTTACATGCAATTTGACATGCGTAGCATCCTACGCACTTAGCGACATCTATTATCATGACCTTCTTACCCACTTAAATCACCCCCAAACCCATGTTTCAAGATATTGTCCAACATCTGGATGCAGTTTTCTAGCAAAGGCTTCCGGGAATTCCTTGGCTAGCTTCTCAATATCTACTTTCTTGATGTCAGCAAGAAAACCGCTGACAGCCATTTCAGGCACCTTTACAGGAGTCCCCTCTTTATATTTTTCGCGCGGTGAGGGACATATAAGGTTGATGCAACCACCTCTATCAATTTTGGCTTCTATGGAAATCAGATCCAAACGAGAGCCGTGCGCTATTTGTAGAGCCCCTGGAATTATCCTTTCGGTAACGATGGCTCCGCATAGAATGGCTCCTCTGTCATTGTAAACCATCACTATATCTCCATTTTTAATACCCCTCTTAGCAGCATCCTTGGGGTGGATCCACACAGGCTCGTATAAATAGCCATCCGGTCCTCTTACCTTACATGAAGGAAGTTCTCTTAACCACGTTATGTCATCACCTATAGTGTGATGTCTCCATCTTGGATGATTTGAGACGACTAAGAATGGATATTCCCTAGCCTTTTGACTAAGAGGGCTTTCTCCATGAGCTACCCACTTTGCGAGGGGTGGTCTTTCTTCATCCTCTGGAGAGTACTTTAATATTCTCTGAGAAACAAATTCTATCTTGCCTGTTGGGGTCCCTAAACCTGTTCCTTGCTTATAGAACCAAGCCGTGCCACCCTCATATTTTTCAAAGCCCATTTCATTCTTTTTTATCTTAAGCCATTCTTCCCATGTAGGTGCATCATAAATGTAACATTTTTTCTTCTTGAATTCCTCCCACGGAAGCTTTCTAGAGGCTAATGTCGTTTCGTAGGTTTTTCTTAGTAGCTCCTCTACTTGAAGGAAATATTCTCCAATGCCAAGTCTCTCCGCAATAAGCCTGTAAATTTCATAATCACTTTTAGATTCGCCTATGGGCTCAATAGACTTTTCTTGGTAAAAGATACCATATGTGTCTGAGTGATGCACCACTACAAGGTCTTCATGTTCAAAAATCGTTTGGGCTGGCAATATTATATCTGAGAAGAGAGCATCATTCTCAAGCCAAGGGGTCACAGATACCACAAACTCTATCTTAGGACTCCTCATAGCCTCAATCATTTTATACCCATAGTTCCAGCATGCAGTCATACATGAGTTCTCATTCCAGATTGCCCTTATTCCCGGGTGCCCATCATATGGAGGAAATCTATAGACCTTAAATTGATCTTCGCTTGGGCAGACAATAATATTCTTACCATACCAGTAGACTGGCGGGTTAAGTATGGCCTCAGGAATTAGAGTTTTAAGTATAAAAGGTCTCCCCTCTGGAGGAGAGCCTATATATTCTGGAGCTGGTGGCTGTGGCGGGATGCCCTCCCTGAGCGTTTCTGGATATTGTGGAATTGGAGGCAATTTTTTGAAAACTAGCCAAGGAAGCGTCCTAATAAGCCTTACGAATTGTCTTCCAGGCTTTCCGAGCCCCTGCATAGCAAGTAAATATGCCTCTAGTCGTGCTGGTAAATGTGACAAGAAACCTCTGATCTTTGGGCCTCCATAATGCACGGCTAAAGATGTTCGCTTTCTAGCCCATGCTCTAGCTAAGGCTTTGATGGCTGAGGATGGAGTTCCGCAAATCTTTTCCGCCCATTCAGGCGTCTTAGGGGTGCCATCATCTTTACCTAAAACATAATTCTTAAATTCATCAAAACCAATACAATGCGTTCTTACATATTCCTCATCATAGCTTTTTTCTGTTATCCATACATGTGCGATTGCAAGGTAGAGCGCTGCATCCGTGTTGGGACGTACTGGAATCCACTTATCCGCATGTAAGGCTATAGCATAGTTCATATCTGGAGATACACCAACAATCTTAATCCCAGCTTTCTTCAGATAATCGCAGAAATACGTACCCATCTGTCCTGAGAAGCCAGGTACGGTTGTTTCAGGGTCGCAGCCACTAAAGATAATCATTTCACAGTTCTGTAGGATGTCGTCCCATATAGCGTCTTGGTTAGGCTCCCCAACCGACTCGTCGAACCCCCAGACATGTTTTGCACCATAATAGTATCCTTCCCAACTGTCAGGATTTCTAACAGATATGGTCCATCCTGTACCAAGCTTATCAAAAAGGTAATGCGCCCAGCCATGGGTTGTTTGCAAATAACCTGATTGTCCATGGCCATCCGCTAATACTAATATAGGTTCTGTCGAGCCGTAAACTTCTTTTATTCTTCTTATCTCATTCGCTATTATGTCTAAGGCTTCCTCCCAAGAAATCCTCACAAAGCCTGATTTTCCCCTATTTTGTGGGTTCCTGTTTTCAGGGTTCCAATCAATCCTCTTCAAGGGATACATGACCCTGTTTGGCGAAAACGCCCTCTTTTTAAAGGCCAGCATATAAGTCCATGGGACATGCTTTCTTGGCCTAGTAAAGACCCCTTTATCAGTCTTAATCTCGTAAAGCCTAACATTCTCTGGAAAGTGGAATGGAAGAATTCTTATAATTTTTCCGTTCCTCACATGGACTTCGCTGGGTAACGAAGAGCCCGAAACCCCGCATAAACCTGCAGATATATAGTTCATTTTTTCCGTTTTACTCAATATTTCCCACCTCTAAAATCTTATTTAGAGAGATAAATATTTATTTTTTGAGTTATTATCTTGGACGTACTTAGTCTATGACCGCTGAAGCGAATTATGTAAATTTTTGAGTAAAATTTATAAAACTCATTAACAATAGGTAAGATGGCTATTATTGCTAAAAACGAATTGGTGTGTTAATAGCTAATGGTCATCTTAAGAGGGGAAGGTATAACTAAACGCTTTGGCGGCTTATATGCTTTGTCAAATGTAACATTTGAAGTTTATAAGAACGAAATTTTTGGGATAATAGGGCCGAATGGCTCTGGCAAAACAACCCTTTTCAATGTTATAACGGGCATATATTTACCAGATGCTGGGAAGATAGAATTTTTAGGGCGTTCCATTAAAGGCTTACCCCCCCATAAAATTTGTAGAATGGGGATGGCAAGAGCCTATCAAATTCCTCGTCCATTCCCGAGACTCACAGTATTGGAGAATTTGCTGGTTGCTTCAATTTCAAGTCAAAACATGAAGTATGCGGATGCTCTTGAGTATGATATGGAAGTGTTAAAATTGTTAAAAATAGAAAACTTAAAGGATGTTCCCGCCGGATCCTTGCTTCCTTTTCAATTAAAAAGACTTGAGATAGCAAGAGCTCTGGCATGTAAGCCCAAGCTTCTACTTTTAGATGAACCTGCGGCTGGAATGCGAGAGGAGGAAATTGATTACTTAGCAGAGGTTATTAAAAAAGTTTCTGGCACGGGAATAACAATAGTTTTGGTGGAGCATAGGATGGAGCTTATTACTCGAGTTGCTGATAGAGTAATGTTTATGCATCGTGGTATGAAGTTGTTTGAGGGCGCGCCAAAAGATGTGCTAAGTAGCAAAGAAGTCGTTGACATATATTTGGGGGGATAAACCGCATGAACTCGGAGGACGTGCTTTTAGAAATAAATAACATTGACGTCTCTTACGAATACATAGACGTTTTACGAGATATTTCTATGAAAATACATGAGAGGACCACGGTTGCTTTAGTAGGACCAAATGGTGCGGGAAAATCAACGCTTATCAAAACAATTTCCGGGCTAATCCACCCTAAAAAAGGTACCATTAAATTTAAGGGTGAAAGAATTGATCATCTTCCTCCTTGGCGTATAGCTGATCTTGGAGTGATTCAGGTACCTGAGGGTCGAAAACTTTTTACACGAATGACGGTTAAGGAGAATTTGCTGATGGGTTGCTATCCAAAGACAAAAAGGAAAAATATGACTCAAAAGCTTAAGGAAATTTATGAACTTTTTCCGGTGCTTGCCGAACGAGAAAACCAAAAAGCCGGAACTTTAAGTGGGGGAGAACAGCAAATGCTTGCTATTGCAAGAAGCTTGATGGCTGATCCAAAATTGTTAATGTTAGATGAGGTAACCTTAGGTTTAGCTCCAAAGGTTAGAGAGGACATATACAAAAAGGTTGATGAAATTAAGCAACTAGGAATAACAATTCTTCTTGTAGATGAGAACATTAAAAGAAGCCTTGAAATAAGCGATTACGCATATATAATGGGGTCCGGGCGAATAACTCTGGAAGGTAGATCAAAAGAAATACTTAAAAGCAAGGAATTAATGAAAGCTTACTTTGGGGTTTAATGTGATATGATTAACATATATTGTAACATTTTCTACTTCTACATATATACAGTAAATCATTGGTGATGTATATGATTGAGGTAATATTAATGGGTATTTTTGTGGGCGGCGTGTATGGAATTGTGGGTTTAGGTTTATCCTTAATTTTTACGGGCATTAGGTATACTATGAATGTATCTCATGGGCAAATGGTTGTTTTGGGCTGTTATCTTAGTTTTAGCACAGTTACATTATTGAGGCTTGACCCCCTGCTGTCCGCGCTTGTAGTGCTTCCTGTAGTTTTTTGTATAGGTCTAGCACTACAGTATTCACTAATAAATAGGGTGATGTTGCGTGAACCTGCAGGCCGTATACCATTAATATTAGGGATAGGTTTAATTGTCGAAAACTTTCTACTCATACTTTATGGTCCTGATGCAAAAAGCTTAACGCCTTACGCTCCAAGCTACGCAGGTAGAAGTATAACGTTGTTTGGTATTAGCTTACCTTTTATATATTTAATAGACTTTATCGCTGCAATGGCTGCAATGATTTTCGTCTATATTTTCCTAAAATATACTTTCATAGGCAGGGCTATTAGAGCTACGTCTGAGGATCCTATAACTGTTAACCTTTTTGGGGTAAATGACAAGAGGATGTATGCAATCACTTTCGGCATAGGTGCGGTACTTGCCGCATTAGGAGGAATATTCGTAGGGTTGACCTACGCTTTTGAACCCAGCTACGGGCACATTTACCTAGGTATGGCTTTTTCCGTCATAATTCTTGGCGGCATAGGTAGTATTCGAGGCGCTCTAGTCGGAGGCGTTATTGTGGGTCTTGTCCAAGCATTGGCTTCATATTATATAGGAATAGCATATGCTTTCCTTATACAAAATCTTATAACGTTAATAGTGCTTTACTTGAAACCAGAAGGAATATTTGGGTATGAAGTATGAAGAAGAATACTGTTAGCTTTGAAAATATAAAGCTCTCTAAAGATATTAGATTTTACTTAATTATTGGAGGAATCATAGTCGCGCTTCTAGTACCATTAGGGTTAGGACCTGATTGGATAACCCTTTTCTTTCTCTTCTTTACGTACACGGCTATGGCTGAAGTTTACAATCTTCTCTCGGGCTATTCAGGGATGCTAGCCCTTGGTTTTCATGGGTTTGTAGGTTTTGGAGGGTACATAACGGCAATAGCGTGTACACTTTGGGGTTTGCACCTTCTAGTTAGCATGTTTATCAGCGGAACCATGTGCGTTTTGTTAGCTTTAGCAACATCCTTCCTGATTATAAAAATGAGGGGGTTGTATTTCGCAATGGGCACCCTAGTAAGCGCTTCTGTTCTTTTCTACTGGTTCCAAGGCTGGTCATATGTTGGTGGAGGTTATGGAATGCCCATAGTGGCGCACGTAACAGTTTATGATTTATACTATATATCTCTTGTGATCGCTATTGCTTCAATATTTGTTGCATATATCATTGTGCAAAGTAGGGTAGGGTTAAGGCTTAAAGCAATAGCAGATGATGATATAGCTGCAGAATCTTACGGCGTTGATGTCTTCAAAACCAAGCTTTTATGCTGGGTTATATCATCCTTCTTTGCAGGAATTTCAGGAAGTCTCTACTTTATCTATTCAGGTTTTATCTCACCAGCAGCAGCTTTCGCCTTCTACTGGACTCTATCTTCAATAACAGCTACAGTTTTTGGAGGGGTGCGAACAATTCTTGGCCCCATCATAGGTGCGTTTTTCGTTGTTTGGCTGAGACAAACTTTTCTCGTCGAATTTCCAGGACTCGCTATGCTGGTTTATGGAGTAATAATTGTGGCCATGGTACTGGTCTTCCCCAGAGGTATCATGGGATATGTACACGCCTTCCTCACTAGAAGAAAAATGCGTGGACCATGACTTAGCACTTTATAGATTCGGGATTTTTTGGTAAAAGTGTTTTTAAATTTTATAAGATATAACTTGATGACAAATTCTCGTTGATGAAAAAGATAAATAAAAGCAAGCGTTTCTACTTTTACTTTGTAAAAATAGGGGTGCCTTCATTGAGCAGGGATATGGAGGTTAGAAGGATAATATGCCACAATGGCGCTGGCGGCTGCTTTATGCACTGCGGGCTTCTTGCATACGTGGACAGGAACACTGGCAAAATCATTAAGGTCGAGGGAAATCCTGAACATCCAATGACAAAACTTTGGGCTCTTCATCCAGATCCTTTGGTGCAGGAACGGCTAGTTTGTCCTGACAGGGCTATTATACCCAACTTTCCTGTAAAGTGGTTAGAGCATCCCGACCAGCTTATGTACGCCTTGAAGCGCGTGGGCGAACGGGGAGAGGGCAAATGGCAACGCATACCCTACGAGCAAGCTTTGGACGAAATAGCCGAGAAGCTCAAGGAACTAAAAGCTAAATATGGTCCCGAATGTCTTGCTTTCATTGAAGGAACAATGCGTTCAGACGTTTTTTGGGCAAGATCAAGATTCGCGTATCTTTTTGGAAACCCCTTTAACTTGGGGGACCCAAGCACCATATGTCACCACCCTGGAAGCGCTGTAGAACAATGTATGACAGGGGCGTTCTCGGTTGAATTCCCAGACGTAAGTGATGGTGCAAGATATTTTGTATCTATGGGCTTTAATCCTAAAGAGTCTTTTATTACTTTGTGGCAGAGTATTATACTTAACCGTAAGAACATTTTCTTAGTTTGTGTCGATCCGAGGTGTACTGAAACTGCTAGAGAGGCAGATATGTGGCTTCAGATTAGGCCGGGCACTGATGCTGCCTTGCTTTTAGCTTGGATTAAAATTTTGATTGATGAGGGGTTATACGACAAAGAATTTGTGGAAGGATGGACTAATGCTCCGTTTCTTGTGCGCTTAGACACCAGGAAGACTCTCCGGGAAAGCGACTTGATAGCTGGCGGTTCACGTGAGAACTTTGTTATCTGGAATGTTCGTGAGAACGCCCCGGCCATTTGGGTTTCTGAAAGCATGGAGTACAGGCCCAAAGATGCCCAGCCAGCTTTAACAGGAAAATACAAAGTTAGGCTTTTAGATGGACGGGAAGTTGAATGTAAAACAGTTTGGCAGCTTCTTATCGAGCGGGTAAGTAAATATACTCCTGAAAAAGTCGAAGAAATAACATGGATCCCAGCTGAAAAGATCGTTGAAACAGCTAGAATGTTCTGGGCTAGAAGACCCGGAGGAATAGGCGCGGGTGTCTCACTCTACCAAGCTGGAAAGAATACTTCAGATAACCACATAGCCATGACGATAATTCATTTAATAACAGGAAACTATGATGTTAGAGGAGGCATACGTTTATACCGTTCTAGACCCGGCCCGATTATCGGAGGAAAACTTGCGGTTAGAGAATCTGAGCTTGAGGGGCATGAATACATAAAGCCTGAAACAAAGCTTAAACAGCTAGGCGCAGACCAGCATAAGGCTATGGCTTGGCCAGCATATGACCGTTATAATGAATATTATCATAGGACATGGGGTATACCTCAAAATGCTGGAGGACATACCATGGTTACATCAGTGCCGCTTATATGGCGGGCAATACTTACTGGAAAACCATATCCGATAAAAGCGCTGATAACCTGGAGTGGAAACCCGGTTATGTGGGCTCCGAATACCAAGCTAGTTATTAAGGCTTTGAAGAGTCCTAATTTAGAGTTACATGTTGTTCAAGACTACTGGATGACACCTACAGCAGCCTTAGCAGACTACGTGCTACCAGCGGCAGCCAAATCTCTAGAAGTACCATACTGTTGCAATTGGGAAGATTATCAGGAGATGATGGCTGTAGGCGAAAATGCTATAGAACCTCTCGGAGATCGACACAGTGACTATGACCTCTTCAGAGGTCTTGCGGTACGCCTTGGATTAGGCGAATACTTCCCATGGAAAAACCAAAGAGAAGTTGTTGAATACCGCCTTGCAAGGATAGGTTTAACATTGAAAGAGGCTGCAAGAAGAGGCTTCATTATTTCAGAGACACCGGGATGGAGAAGAGAAGATGATAGAGCGTATGCTCTGATCGATCCAAGAACAGGTAAGCCAAGAGGCTTTGCTACGCCAAGCAGAAGGGCTGAAATCTGGAGCACAATACTAGAAGACTTGGGATACGATCCCCTTCCCGAGTATGAGGAACCATTCGAGAGCCCTGTTAGAACCCCTGAATTAGCTGAGGAATATCCACTTATATTAACGACTGGCGGAAGGTTTAGGCCGATGTTCCACTCAGAGTACCGCCAGTGGGGAATGAACTTCAGAGAGCAACATCCGTGGCCTCTATGCGACATTCACTATGAAACGGCGAGAAAACTTGGCATAACGGACGGTGACTGGGTATGGGTTGAAACTAGAAGAGGAAGAATATTGCAAAGGGCCCGAATAGGCGCTCACATTCACCCTAGAGTCGTAAATGTTGAGGCTTCATGGTGGTACCCAGAGCTTCCAGCAGAGGAGCCATGGCTGGGGGGAGCCTTAATATCAAATGCTAATATCTTAACTGAAGATGACCCAGCAACTTTAGACGAAAAGACAGGAGCATGGTACGACAGAGCCCTCCTATGCAAAGTATACAAAGCCAAACCAGAAGAAATGCCAAAGTTCTTCATAATGAAATAGCCTTATTTCAATTCTCTCTTAAACTTTTTAGTCCAAACTTTGCAGTTCAAGTATTTTGGCCCTCATAACAAAAACACATCTAGGAATATCAAAAACTTTAGCATGCACACGTCCTTAACACTATTCTTCTTAAAGCTTACAATTTTATACAATCAGAGATCTTACATCTTCCTAAATTAAGATTGTATGCGGCTTCTAATAAGGTCCGCTTGCCAAGTTTCTTAAACTTAATGAACGCGATAACTATTTTTAGTCGATTTCTCGGAATCTGACGAAACTTTAATATATTGTTCACCCTAAGAATAAAGTTAAGAGTGGGGGAATAAAAATGAAATTAAAAGACCAGGTAGCTATTATAACTGGCTCCTCCCGTGGAATAGGTAGAGCCGCCGCGTTACTTTTCGCGCAAGAGGGCGCAGATATAGTTGTGAACTATGTTAGAGATGCGGATGCGGCACAAAAAGTCGTAGATAAAATAAAGGAAATGGGAAGAAGAGCCATTGCCGTTCAAGCAGATATAGGAAACCTAAAAGACCATGAAAAATTAGTGAAAGCTACATTAGATGAGTTCGGAAGAATAGATATATTATATCATAACGCTGCTATTCATTATATTTGCAAGACAATTGATGATGTAACGGAAGAAGTTTGGGACCAGACATATAACATTATAGTTAAGGGTCCATTCTTTCTCACGAAGCATGTGGTGCCCCACATGTTAAAGCAAGGAAGGGGCAGTATTCTTTTTACTTTAACTGCTGGTATATATAATGTGCGTCCCTCAGATTGGCATTACCTCAGTGCTAAAGCGGCTACTGCGATGCTTGTTAGGACTCTTGCGGGTACCCTTGCTCCACAGATTAGAGTAAATGCTGTAATACCAGGTACCGTGATGACCGACATGTTTAGACACCATCCGCCGGAGACATGGGAAGCCTTAGCAAAAATGACCCCCATGGGGAGGATGGCAACCCCCATGGATGTTGCAAAAGTAGCTTTATGGCTCGTATCGCCTGATGCAGAGTATATTACTGGCTGCTGTATTCCAGTTGACGGTGGAAGTATTGCTTGCGCATCAAAAGAAACTATGAAACAGATACTTGATAGGTTATTACCGGGATTAGCGTTATACAACTCAAAAATGTATGAACGGTGGCTTAAAGAGATAACTTCTGGGCTAGAGGGCTTCTAGTTAGGGAAATATAATTCCTTGAACTCTCTAAGTCTCTATCACCTTGATGTTTAATCGTTCACAAAGAATTTTTACTTCTTCTCTAAGATCGCCTAGTGCCATAGTATAATGGTTGCCCATAGCATACCGGATAAATTCTTTGGGGTTGCCTTGAATCCTTAAGGTCACTTTAACTTGCTCCTCCACATCACAGCTCTCTATCTCTCCAAAGGTTAAATGTAATCTATCAGCCTGTTTCCCCAAAAGTCTAACTAAAGTAGCGGGCCCTTTTGGAATTTTAGGCCTACATTCGGCAAGGGTATGTGGTCTATCTCCTATTTCCTTTTGTGTTTTTCCAGAAATTATAACTTCATTACCCATAGCTAATGATTTTGCCGCTGCGCAATGAGCTAACGTAAGCCTGTCGCCCTCTAGCGAATATATATCCGTTATCCAGGCTGAAACCCCGCTTAGATATTTCAGAAATAGAGCGGAGATGAGCGACAAGACATCACATTCACAGCCGATGGCATATGAATCTTCAACAAAACCAAAGCAAGGATTAATTTGAAGCTCGGCCTCAAGGTCCGGGTGACAGCCTAACGCAATTGCGTTAAGTTTATACCTGCATAAAATTTCCTTTATTGCTTTGTGAACGGCTATTCCCTTGCTTAGAGAACATTCATCCGTTTGAACATTCACATTTTCACGTAGGACTTGCTCAATATTACCCTTCTTTTCAAGTTGGAAAGATTTTAAGATGCTCATAAACTCGAAATGTGAAAGCTGTTTTAGTTTAACGCCAAATCTTTTTTCAAGAGCTTCAGAGTCATAAAGAGAGGCTAACATATAGTGCGGTAAGCTCCCAAGAATGCCAATACGTGTTTTTGAGAGTTTATGAATGGCAAATGCCACTCTTGCCAGCGTAACAACCTCTTCCGCAAGCTTTTTGTCATTAGACTCTCCATGCAAAAGGGTTACCCAAAAGCCCCGCTCTTTCAAAGCACCATAAGCGCTGGCAGAGGTAGGGAAGGAAAAACGCTTGGGCAACGACCAAATAACAACAGGTTTTTCTAAGCATTCAGCCGCAGATACTTGCAAATGGGCCGTAGCTCCATGAAGGGATAATAAAAGCGTAAGATCATAGCTCTCTTTCTCAGGTAAATTCCTTAACTGAGGGGCCTGTAGCTCATTTGAGATAGCATCGATCTTCTTCAGCTCAACATCGAATTCCCTAAGCAGATTTTCAACATTGTCAATATCACGTTTAAAAACATCATTAGATATTCTGCCTATAGGCACTAAACAAATGCGCGGTTTATCGTTCAAGGATCATAACCTCCTAATCATAGATAATACCCTAAGAAATAAATAAGGATATTCGAGAAGACAAGACGCTGGGCCCCTCAATAAGTACTTTACCAATATTTTATTTGATCTTTTTAAGGAAAAATTTAAGCGAAAAAGGTCTTTAAAGATATTAAATGCCATTAAAATTGAAGAATATTTTCTTACCCTAACCGCCTATTTTTGGTCTAGTCTCTTTTCCAGCGAGGTCTTCGCATCTCCTCTTTTTTATCCCATGGTACTGTGCAGTCGAGAATCGCCTTAGTTATGCGTATATGTTCCGCTAAGCCAGGCCAGACTTTGCATTGATCAATTACTATAAGGTCTTCTTTTGGATTAAATCTTGTTGTAAAGGCCCACCATAAGTCCATGGGATCACGTATATCTACATCCTCATCCACTATAATCACGTATCGCATTTCAAGTCTCGTTGCAAGCGCGATTAAGGCAAGGTTCCTAACTTCTAAGTCATCATCCGTGCTTCTCTTTCTAACCTGAAGCGCAGCAATTAGCTTCCCCCCACCAGCTGGTAAAAGATGTACGTCTGTAAGTAAATCACGATATCCCGCTTTCCAAGCAGCGTTTAGGATTTCAGCTTCTCCAGGAATACCCATAATAACATTGTGTTCTTCACCAGGGGTGACTAAAGTCTGGTAGATAGGTTTCATCCTGCAGGTTATTGCCTTCACCTTAACAACTTGGGCTAAAGCTGCCCTCCCCACATATCCAGCCATTTCAGGCATAGACCAGCCCTTCTTCTCTGAAACCGTATCTTCCATAATTTTTACATTTGGTTGTATTTCAGCCTCAAGCACTATTTCAGCGTTGGCTATGGCCTCACAATTAATGGTCTTGCATTTCACCAATTCTATAGGGGAGCCTTTTAATGCTCCTGCAACAGCGAGCTCATCTAAACCTGTGCCTGTCGGTGACGAAATACCCGCTGAAATCGCGCTAAAGGGGTCTATGCCTATATTTATGGATATGGGGAAGGGTTCACCTTTAGCCTCCGCTTTTAATTGCATTTGCTTTATATGTCTAATAGGTCCCATTAATGCAGTGAGCGTATCTGGAGCTATGACAAACATCCTATGAAAAGTTACGTCTCTTTGACCTGTTTCTGGATCAATCCCAAGTATTAGACCCATAGTTATAGTAGGGCCAGCGCAATCATATGACATTGTTGGTATGGGAAGCTGCGCGGTTAAGTCAATATTCCTATCAATCACAACTTCTTGGCATGGCGCGTCTCTAACATATATCGGAGGAATCGGATTACGTATAGCCTCCAACATCTTTAAGGCAAGGTTCTTTTCAGGAGTGTTAAAGTATAATGCAACCCTTCTGCGACTTCCAAGGACGCCAGCCACCACAGGCATCCCGTATGGAATTACTTGTGAATTAACCGCTCGGAAAACGTTTTCGAATAATACGATTGGCCCAATCTTCGTCGGCTGAGGAACAGGGGTTCCCCCTGCATGCTTGAGGTATTCTCCAACTAGCTCGAGCTTAACATTAACAGGTTTTTTTATGCGAATAAGCTCTCCATTTGCCTCCGCTACGGCAAGCGTGCTTCTTAAATCAGATATTTCCTTCTTTTCAAATATACAGTTATCCAGAGGCTACACCCCATAGTTCTACGGACGAACTTCTAAATAAAAATGTCGGATTGCCATTTTATAAGCTCCCTTATTAGGAAGCGCTCCATCAGTTTCTGTGTTTCTTCAATTCCCTTGACAATTTTATTATTAAGGTTTTCATGTCCTTGGGTGAGCCCGGAGACCTTATAAGCAACTCTGCCAGAGGTTTGGCAAGAAGAATCGCTTAAAAATAGAACTAAAACGGCAACCTATGAACCTAAAGAAACCAAAATCATAGAAGTGAATATTGGGAAAGATTTATAAAACGGGTTGAAAATATTAGAGTATCGAGGATGAAGGAATATATGAGGAATAAAAAAGCTGTTAGCAAAATGCAAGCTATTCTAATAGCAATAGTTATTATAATCATCGCTGCCGCCGCTGTGGTCTACTATTATTATTCTCAAACGCAAGTGCGCCCAACAGAAAAAGGCGAACCCATTAAGATTGCAGTAGTATTGAACTTGTCTGGAGGTTACGCGCCTGAAGGTATACGGCATAGACTTTTGATGACCGCTCTCGCAACAGAAATTAATGCGAAGGGTGGAGTATATTTATCAGGGACTGGCAAATATCACCCAATAGAGCTGATATTCTATGATGGGGAGAGCTCAACTTCCAGGTATGTTGAGCTTGCAACAAAAGCCGTAACGGAGAAAGTCGCGCATCTCGTTATATTCATTGGTGCACCACCACCATTTACAGTTCCAGCAGTAATTAGCGCTGAGAAAGTAGGTGGACAGCCAGTACTGAGTATGAGCCCAGTAGATACGATCGCGATGAACGCTCTCCCATCAATCCCCGGAAACAAGTTTACATGGACATGGCATTGTAGCTTTAACTATACTATTTACGGAATGCTTTGGAAAGAGTGGCTCAGCCAGTGGAAAGACCAGATTAAGAAGATAGGAGTACTCTACTCTGACGATGTAAGCGGACGCGACGCTAAAAAGAAAGTAACTCCGAAACTACAAGAAGCAGGTTTCATGATAGTTGACCCAGGACTGCATCCTCCAGGCATAACTGATTTCACACCCATTATACTAAAATTCAAGGAAGAAGGCGTTAACGTGGTCATAGCTAACACTCTGCCAGCAGACTGGATTGCTTTCAGACGCCAATGTGCCGCATTCGGTTTTAAGCCATTAATGTTCTGTGTCGGCAGATGTATGAAGATCCCGGAGGCAGAGGCTTTAGGTAGAGAGCTAGCTGAAGGAATAACAGCTGAAACTCACTGGTGGTATACTTTGCCATTCAAAGGAAATGAATGGTTTAAGGAGAACTGGCAGAAATACTTCGGGGACATGAGCTTGACACATATGGAAGGCATCGCATATACCGCCTTCTACGTTGCAGTCGAAGCCATAAAGGTTGCAGGCACCCTAGATAGAACAGCAATAAGGGATGCGTTCGCCAAAGTGGATATAGAAATGCCTGTGGGTCAGGTCAAATTCAGGCCGGACCACATATGCGAGACAACAAACACGCTAGCGCAATTCGTAATGAAGGATGGAAAATGGGACATGAATATAGTTTACGTCCCATCGTGGATCAAAGCTCCAGTAGAGAAGCCGATCTGGCCACTACCATAATATACCACCTTCTTTTTTAATATAAATAACCTTATATTTGCTCCCACCCAAAACTCTATAAGCGCCCAATTTTCTTAGAAATTTACGTTTTTGCATAGTTTATGAAGATCACCGTAATGCCACAGAGACTTAACTTGGCATTAAATTATATTTCCTTATCGTGCTGTGAACCCTCCGTCAACGAGCAGGGCTGCTCCTGTAATGAAAGCTGACTCGTCAGAGGCTAAGAAGAGAGCTGCATAAGCAATATCCTCGGGTCTCCCCAGTCTCCCCAATGGGATTAGCTTCAAGTGCGATTCTAGCGTCTCATTAGGCCTCTCAGTTTTCCCCGATAGCTGCCGAAGGAGCGGGGTATCGGTCGCTCCCGGGCATATGCAGTTAACACGGATATTATATGGCGCTAATTCTAAAGCTAAGGCTCTTGTAAAGGCAAGGATTCCGCCTTTTGAGGCGCAGTAAGCGCTGAAATTAATTGCCCCCACCCATGCAAGGGCCGAGGCTGTATTTATGATTACTCCACTCCGTTGCTTCTTCATTAGAGGGACTGCATATTTGCAGCCTAAGAAGACGCCCTTTAAGTTTACGTTTATTATTCTGTCCCAAATTTCCTCCGTTATTTCGGTTATTGGAGCCGGTATATTAATGCCAGCATTATTAAAGAGTATATCAAGTCCCCCATAGTTGTTCACGGTGGTTTCCACCATCTTCTGTACCTCATTAGCCTTAGCAACGTCAGCTTGTATAAATATGGCCTCTCCACCAAAATCGTGAATCATTCTCACTGTTTCTTCACCTGTTTCTTTCACTATATCAACAACTGCAATTTTTGCTCCTTCTTTAGCAAATAATACTGCCGTTGCCTGCCCTATTCCTGATCCCGCACCCGTAATTAACGCGACTTTATCTCTAAGTCTCAATATTACTACCCCCAAACTTTAAAAGAAAAAGAAATGAATATCAGTTTTTCGCAATTTGGAATAAGAAGTGTTTTGAGAAGCATTTTTAATTTAGATAATTTTTGATAATAAAGATTTTAATTTCCTTCCTTATGATGAGGGATTTCTCTTACATGTTAAAGTGGGAAATAGAATAATTAAATAGGCCCGATAGAACTAAAACACTGAAACTTTTAAATATATTGAGGTTATCAAAAGAAAGAATGAGTATCTCTGGAGAGTGAAATGAAAATGAAGAAGGTGGAATTAAAAGACGCTAAGCCCTATGAGGCGGCAGGACACTTTGGAATGGTTGCTCTGCGTTTACAGCATAAGGAGACGACTGGTGTGGAAAGCTTCTGGGTTGGATTATCACATTTCCTTCCCGGTGGCGGGGCCGAAATGTCCGCGTCCAATGTTGAGAGAGTTTACTTAATGATCTCTGGAGAGATGACCGTGATAACTGAGGATAAAAAAGAAATAGTTCTAAAACCTCTGGACTCATTATATATACCTCCCTGTGAAAAACGTTACCTAATAAACAGAACAAATATGCCAGCTACAATGCTGGTTATCGCTGGTTATCCTAAAAGCTAAGTGGTACAGATACTAACAGAGACTCCTTCACCTCTCTATTTCTGGAATGAAAAGTAATTGGATGCTATTTAATTCTATTCAAACGAAAGCCCTTAGAGATGCGGGATTAGGCAACTCTTTACACCAGCTATTTTCTGGAAGAAACGTATGAGTTTAGGAGTCCCATTTTAAACCAAAAAGCCTTTAGAACCTTCAAGTGTTGTTTTTATTTGTTTGCGGTTTATTTTAATAAATCTTAAGAAGAACAATGAATAAATGTTATGCGTGTGTGGAGTAAAGCTGGAGGGAGTAATCATTGGAGATTAAAAAGGTGGCTGTTATTGGAGCTGGTTTAATGGGACATGGTATAGCCCAAGTGGCTGCTCAAGTAGCAAAATTCGATGTAGTTATGTTAAGCAGGAGTCCATCAACTCTCGATAAAGCAATGGCAATGATAAAAGATAGCTTGCAGAAGTTCCATAAAAAGGGCTTATTAACTGAGGATCAAATTAAGGAGACCTTAAATAGAATACGCGTCATACCACTTTCAGATTTAGATAAGGCTATTTTTGATGCAGATCTAATAATTGAGACAATTGCTGAAGACATTCAGTCAAAGAAGAATATATTCTCTCAAGTTGATAGAATTGCTAAGCCGGAAGCTATACTCGCCACGAATACTTCTTCGCTAAGTATAACGGAACTCGCCTCGTCAATAAGTAGGCCTGAAAGATTCTGCGGGATGCACTTCTTTAACCCGCCCCAAATAATGAGGCTTGTAGAAATAATTCGAGGCGCAAGAACGTCGGACGAGACAATAAATACCGTTGCTGAGGCTGCCAGAAGGATGGGAAAGGAGCCCGTGATCGTCAAGAAAGATTGCGTTGGCTTCATAGTTAATAGGATACTTATGGCAGCATTAAATGAGGCTCTACATATTCTTTGGGAAGGGGTTGCTGAAAGAGATGATATAGATAAGGCATGTGAGCTCGGATTAAACTGGCCGATGGGGCCATTAAAGCTATTAGATTATATTGGCTTAGATACGGCCCTAGCAATACTTGAAGTCTTAGAAGGCGAATTGGATCCTAAGTTCCGGCCGAGCCCGCTCTTAAGGCAAATGATTAGAGCTGGCTTCCTTGGTAAAAAAACTGGTAAAGGTTTCTATGAGTGGTCTCAGATTACTTAGAGGGAACGTTTCATGGAATTAAAAAACACTTTTTACGAGAAAAGGGATAATGTAGCGATTATAACCATAAATCGTCAAGAGGTGCTTAATGCCTTAAACGAAGAGACGATGCTCGAAATCCTTTCTGAGGTAAATGATGCGAATAAAGATGATAATGTCAGAGCAATAATAATTACTGGTGCTGGAAATAGAGCATTTTGCGCCGGTCTAGATCTTAAATCTATTAAGGACGCAAGCCCAATCAGAATGTTTAGAGCCGTCAGGCTGTTACAGGAGATAACATTATCTATAGAGGAGGGTAGCAAGCCCGCTATAGCGGCAATTAATGGTTATGCTCTTGGAGGTGGTTTTGAGATTGCGTTAGCATGCGATATACGCATAGCATCTGAGAACGCGATGCTCGGCCAGCCAGAAGTAAATCTCGGATTCTTCCCAGGTGGCGGTGGCACTCAACGTTTACCTAAGCTAGTTGGTAAAGCAGTTGCAAAAGAGCTTATTTTTACCGGTAGGATGATCGATGCGAAGACGGCGGGGGATATGGGGCTCGTCAATAAAGTTGTACCATTAGACAAGCTTATGACGACTGCTGAGGAAATCGCAAGAGAAATAATAAGTAAACCTCCACTTGCGTTGGCTCTTGCTAAGCTGCTAATTAATTCAAGCCTTAACTTAGATATAAGAACCGGGCTAGCATACGAGGCTGCGCTCATAGCCTTAATCTCCACTACGGAAGACTTTAGAGAGGGAGTAGCTGCTTTTCTGGAAAAGAGAAAACCGATATTCAAGGGCACATAACAAGAAAGATGGAATCCCCTTTTCTTTAAATCTATTTATAAGTTTAACGTAGCATGAGTCGTTGAAGGTTTAAATGAATTTTAACCAGCCTATTAGTACCTTCCCTCTTTTTCCACCGCCTCTATTAACGCTTTTAAATTTTCTGGCGGAACATTTTTTGGAATGTCAACATCATTTGCTAGTATAAATCCTCCTTCAAGTTTCATTTCCTTTAGAAGAGTTTTTATATATTCACTAATTTTGCTTGGAGTCGCTCCAAGCAGTAATGATGAGGGAACCCCTCCCATTATACAAGTGTGCCCAGCCAGGACTCTTTTAGCCTTCCTTACATCCGTCTTTTCAAATCTCGCTATGCCCCACCCTTTAGGTAAATCTAATATTGTTTCAAGGTGAGCATCGTGCCATCCCTCAAAAAATACAAGCGATTTTATCCCTTGCTCATATAAGGCCACTATAATCTTTTTAAGGGTCGACCAATAAAACTCGTTATACAACTTGGGAGATAAATATTCATTGAGGTGTAATGGTATAGATGCATATTTCGCTCCAGCCGACTTTAGAGCAAATGCGACTTTAATTATCGGCTCCACAAGAGCCTCACATGCACGCTTAACATCATCTGGATGCCTCCTTATGTCTATTAGGATACCAGTTGGGGTTCTAAGAAAATCTCCTATACAGTCTAACGGAGCATAGGCATACGTCAAAGGCAAGGAAGGTACCCCAACCCTAGCCAAATCCATGGCAAGATTTACTAAGAAATTACGAGCTCTGGCTGCCTCAGCCCCAAGCTTAACCAACGCAGCATTAGCTTTCGGCGACCCAATTTTCTCCAGGTTTATGCATGACCTTGGAAGAATAACTTCGTTTATAAAGGTTATCGGATCCTCAGGGAGGTTGGCATACTCTTTTGCATCCATAAATTGCCCGCCAATAAACTGAAGGATGCTGTCCTCAGGAAGTTCCCTGCCAGGCCACTTCGCGAATTTATCCTTAAGAATATCATGCATCGGTCCAGTCCAAACTCTAACAGCAGGAGCTATATCCGGGTACTCAGCGAAGGCTAACGCAAAAATGAAGCCTTCAGCTCCTAAAATTGGTGAAAACATGTCTACTTGATAATTTGTAACAAATTTTACGGCTGCTTCACGTGCCTTCTCGTAATTGAAGTAAAGTTCGTGGCCAGTAACATATTTGCGTAAGACATCGCCGCTAGAAAATAATGCCAAGGGTACTTTGTCGGGCTCTTTTAACTCTATAGCTTTTTCTATTCTTTCCCTTCTCTCTCTTACTAGTTCCTCAGGACTTTTTGGTTTGACCTCCTTCATGGCGCTCATGTTATCTTATCCCCTAGTCCCAACATCTGCTTACACTTCTTTACGCCAATTACCGCATTATCAGCCCATTCATCCGCCCCTGTATACCTTTTTATATCCTCGTTTACCCTGCCTCCTCCAATTATTACCTTTACTTTATCTCTCAAGCCTGCCTCTTTTAGAGATTCAACAGTCCTCTTCATCGCATCATAAGCTATAGTTAAAAGCCCACTCATTCCGACAATATCAGGATTATATGCCTTTACGGCTTCCACAAATTTCTCTGGAGGGACATCAACGCCAATATCTATGACTTTAAAGCCAGCCGCTTCTGCAAACACCTTAAAGATATTCTTGCCTATATCATGTATGTCTCCCTGAACAGTACCTAAAAGTATTGTGCCCGCTGGTTTAATCTCCCTTCTGATTAGCGGAAGAACAACTTTCATAATGTTATTGAAGATCTCGCCTGCATATACTAGCTCGGAGAGGAAGTATTCTCCATTTTCAAATTTTTCTCCAATAAATTCTGCCGCTCTTCTACATGCTTCAAAGATCTCAGATGGATCTTTACCCTCCTCAATTAGTCTCTTAACAATCTTAAGCACCCTTTCCTCCTCAAGATTAACAAATGTTTCAATAAGCTCGTCTAAAGACAATTGACTTCACCAGCTCTCTTATGTTGTAGAAGCTAAAGTCTACTACCCTTTAAATTTTTTTGAAGCAATCAGTCAATTTTAACAGAATATGCTACATGACGTCTATTATCTTCTTTATAATTATTTTGGATATTTCGTAGGTTCTGTCAACTGTTCCATTCTTTAAATGGGCATTAGCTGTGTGAACATCGATCTCCATTAAGTCAAAGCCAATTAGATCAATTCCTTCCTGGATAATATATTCTCTGACTATTTCAAGTATTTTATAAACTTCCTCTGGTTCTAACCCTCTCGTGTTTAATATTCTAGCAGCGTAAACCCCTTCAAAGGACATTACATCTATATCTAAAGATATATAAATATAGGGTGCTCTTAGATTACTTAAAAATGCCTTTAAGGGACCTGTTCCCTCTTTTCTTAATCTAACACGTGGTAAAATGGTTACGCCTTCCTTCTCAAATTGCCTATATTCATTAATCCACTTTTTAACGCTCTCATCCTCTATTTTTTCAAGCTCTTCACCTGGATAATCTGCTGGTCCAACTATTATAGTATTTTCGGGAAGAATGATTCTCTCCTCTAACAAGTACCGGAGAAAGCTCCCGCTATTATAAGTTTCGGGGGTGTCTAATTCTAAGACATCCTCAACATTGTTGGCGTAAGGCATAAGTGTGGGGATATTATGCCCTTTAAAATACGAGAAGAGACTTTTTCTAAGTCTTATGGGCAAGGCGTCGAAATGGGAATCAAGTATAATTACACCCAAGTTTTCTATACCATAAAAACTTGAGAGAGCTTTTAGGCATCCACCTGTAGAGGAGTGATCGACACCTATCATCACAAATTTGTTTGGAAGAACTTTCCTTTTAACAAAAAGGTTAACCATTTCTGCATAATCCCTACAGCAACCAGCTGCTAGAAAAGCGGAATACGACTCAGGGTTTATTAAAGAGAGATCTTTAAAACTTGGCTTAGGTGTGAGCCATGAGTCCACGGGTAACTCACCTAACCTAACAAATTTTGGGTTCGCAAAGATTTCTTGTAGGTAATGCATGAGCGCCTCATATGGTGTGAGAAAGTTTGGCGTTGGAACATGTCCTCCAATAAGAGCATAAATATATGCACGTTTAATGAGGCATCTTTCATACCTGTCATCAGGATCTAAAGGGACGCCGAAAAACACTATAGACATAAATTTTCATTCCCCTTAATTATTGAGATTCTCAATAATGTCTTAAAAACATTTACAAATTTACGGGATGAGTAGCCTTCTTAAGCAAAAATGTGCGAAGTATATTACATTGAATGTGTAGTTTTTCCAGATCTAGAGACTATCTTTTGTTTTATTAACACCGTTTCGACTCTAAAATTAATTTTTCTTTTCATTGAATTAGAGTCGATTTTATGGAAAATTACACGCATCCAGTTTACACCAATGCTCTAAGATCAATTGATCATATTATATCATAACTAAACTAATTAGCACGCCCTAATGATGCCTAAATTCTTAAATTAATGTTAATGTTATTAATAATAATTACAATAATTACATTTAGCTCGGGGTGGTGAAGTTGGCCAGCATAAGTGTAGAGAAGATTGTTTATTTTGAGTCTGGCGGAAGGCATAATACTGATCATACACTTAAATTAGCCAAGGAAAGAGCTCAAAAAAGGGGCATAAAAAATGTTATTGTGGCCTCCATAGCAGGGTTCACCGCTGAAAGAGCCTTAGAAATCTTTAAGGATACCGACATTAAGTTAACCATCGTAAGCATAAGCGGTCCTCAATTTCCAGGTTTTCCAGAAGACCTGCGACGAAGAATAGAACAGATGGGGCATAATTTCTGTTATGCCTCGGATGTCAAATATGAGTTCCCAGAAGTTGTTCAGGATACCCTGCGCAGGTTCTGTGAGGGGCTTAAGGTTTGTGTTGAAGTTGCATTAGTTGCGACGGAGATGGGTTTTGTAAAGCCAAAGGAAGAGGTTATCGCTGTTGGGGGAACCGGTAGACTTGGTTATGAGAAGGGAGGAGGAGCAGACACCGCAATAGTTATCGAGGCAATGAAAAGCAAGGATTTCCTTGAGCTAGAAACAATCTTCGGTAAGAAGGAGGAGAGAAGGAAAATTAAGGAGATCATATGCAAACCAAGATAGGGGTATTCCATTAAGTTAAAAATATTATTATTGCACTAATTATTTTTTTAGGAGAAATTCCTACCATTTCCATATAATATTCAATTAGCTTACCTGCATACAGCCTTAATTCGGATTTTAAGTCTATTGGCCGAGTTTTAACCGTGTTTGCGGTTCTACCCCATGATCTACATTGGAGGCGCCTAGACATTAGCTCTATCTCGGCCTTTCTATCGAGCTGCGTCTCAGCCTACCGGAGCTTAGGAAGTGCGCTACTAGGATCTGTCTAATGGCATCGCATGCCCCCTCGTAGGCTAAACTACCTTTAACAATAACTTATTAATCTCTCGATTTGGGAAGGCGTTAAGATCGGCTTTTCGAAGCGATCCCATATGTTCATACTAAACAGTTGAACAGTAACCTGATCGTTTGTAAGAGCTAATCTATGGAGTCTTTTAGGCACCCTACTTCTCTGTGCTTCAGAACTAAGACGCTTCAGAACGCGTCTAGAGTCTCTTCCATCATCTTAGTTAGGAGGCTTTCAGTTCTAGCCCTTTCCTCTAAGAGGATGGCCCCACCCATAAGTTTGAACTCACGCAAGGCGCCGTTAAATAACTAAGATTAGAGATCTTATCTTATTAATTCAGGTCGTTAGGGTTCTCTGAAAGGGGGAACTATTCTACCTTAATTTCATAACCCTTTTCTTCTTCCTCCACCTTAATCTCACTGCCCCTCTTTCTTGGAAGCGTTATCTCCAGTATACCCTTAACAAACCTGGCTTTCGCTTTACTGATATCAACCGGAACCGGTAGTGGTACCCTACAACAGAAGCATGTGAACTCCCCCCTCCTATGAGTCACACCTAGATCCTCAAATCTCACCTTCACTCTCATTTTCGCAGTAATCTCGATGAGGTCATCCCTTATGCTGCTTATCCTTATGCTTTCTGGGTCGGCCTTAGGTAAATCAGCGGTTACAATAACTTTCTCATGGCTAACATATACGTCACATAATGGTTCAAGCGTCTGTGAACTAGTATCCCAGCTAGGCTTTTCCATAAACCTCTCAATAATCTCATCGGTCAAAGACTCGATTTCTTCAACATATTCGCGAACAAAATCAAATATAGATCTTCTTCTCCTTCTCGCACTCACATACTCCCCCTCCAAAACTACCTAATATAGAAGCTTGGGATATCATATTCTTGTGACTTCTTCATCCGCGTAAGTTCAGCTTGAGTTCTCCGCATCATATCTCTCATGGCTAAGCGGACCTCCTCCCCCCTTTCCACCAGCTCTGATACATCGATATTCATATTCATTATTCTGTTGAGCGCCTTTATCACTGCTGACGAGGCTTCTGGGTCAGGATAATTGTAGAATGTTTCAGCCAACAATGCTATTGCTGGTATACTCCTCTCCACGCAATACTTTAATATTAGCGCCTGAGGACCTACCAGAAAGCCTCTCTCAATAATCTCAATCTCGTTATCCTTTAAGACTTTCAGCATAGCATCGTTAGATGCGGCTCCAAAAATCCTTATTTCTTCAAGCTCATGTCTATTTGGAACTGGCAGTCCGCTCAGAATGAAGATTTTTTCAGCTTTTTTCTTTAAGGCCCAGTCAACAACGTTCCTCATCAATAAGTAAATTGCATCTAAAGGGATCGCTATCTCAGAACTTAGAACAGCGACTCCTCCGCCTTCAAAGATCCTTATTGGCGACTTTGGCAGACCATTTTCAAGTATAACCACTGGTGGAAGCAGATCTGTCTCTATATAGGCTACCTCTCTAAGATTCATCTTTGAAATTATATGCGCTACCGCAATAACTCCCACTAAGCCAACGTCTGGCAGACCACAAATAATTCTAATGCCCTCGGGGATGTCCCTAACCTCAACAATTTTAACATTGCTATTACTACTCAATCTTCCACCTCCAGAAACCTCTAAAATTTCTATTAAGTATTAAACTTTTCCCGGGTGCCGGGGCATTTCGATTCTTTCTCACTAGATATGTCCTTCATGGTTTTTAGCTTAATTGAGACCTTCTCAAAGAGGCTCTCATAGATATTTATGGCCTCTTTAAGGGCACTTTCTACGCTTATCTTTCCCACCTCAACCTCGGCCATTAGCTGCTCAACATATCGCCTTGTGTCTGGCGTGACAAGCCGCTCATCTACATCTTTTAAGAGGTTTATCAGTATCTCGCCTAGGCTGCTTAGGTAGAAGGACTTACGTTTCTTCTCAGCATAGCCCCTCTCAATAATAATCTGCGGGTAATCTGCTCTTGTAGCATCCGTGCCAATGGAGTGCTGCTCCAGAAGCCTAAGCAGCTCAGACTCTGTTAGACGTGGTGGGGGTTTAGTCCTCTTCTCCTCAAGATTGACCTCAACGACCAGTAATTTATCACCAGCACGCAGTTGCGGAATCCAGAGGGTATCTTTGGGCTTAAAATATGGAAATACTTGATAGAAGCCCTCGTTGACAAAGTATCTTCCCGTGGCGCTCAACTTTAAGCCATTTACATTAACCTGTAATTTCCATCTCTTTAAGAGAGCGTCTTTACCGATCACGTTAGCTAGATACCGTCTAGCAATATATTCCCAAACCTTACCTCTATCGTCCAACCATTGGTAGTACGCTGTCGGGTATATCGGTGGGTGCGCCCCATCGTTCTTCTTACCATCTCTGGGGCTATAATTTAGCATATTGACATACTTGCCTAGGAGCGTTTGAGACATCATCGCTAGTATCGATTTATGATCAACAGTTAGCCACATATTTGTCTCGGTTCTAGGGTAACTTATGTAGCCGTCGCCGTAGAGGGACTCGGCTAAAGCCATTATTCTAGCGGCGCTTAAACCCATGATTTTAGAGAGATCTTGGAGCATCGAATCCGTGTCGGTTGGAAGCGGCTTGGATTCAATCTCATCCTGCAGCTGAAAACCAGCGACCAGAGCATATTTAGCCGTCTTGGCTAGGGCGTAGATTTCCTTTGCTCCGTTAGCATCCCTGATTGGCTCAGAGGAAACCTTAACTTTAACGCCATTAGCATCTAGAATGGCTGATAGAACGTAGTATTTTTCGGGCTTAAAGTTTCTGATATCCATCTCCCTCTGATAGACAAACCAGAGCGTCGGTATCTGGCATGAACCCCAGGAAATAACGCCATCACTGTTATTCAGCTTTTTAGAGAGAGTTAAAAGCCTAGTATATGCAGCGCCAGTTATCAAGTCAAATTTTTGGCGAAGTAAAGCCTTCCAAACCCAGTTCCACTTTAGGTCAGACTCAAGGCTCTTCCAAGCACGTCTAAGCTCGCTCGGTGTGACTGTGTTAAACCTCATTCTATAGTACCTTGGTAGAGCCCCAAGGAATTCCTTAGCCGTCAGTAGAGATTCATACGCTATCAATTCTCCTTCTGGGTCATTATCCGTCGCAAGAACTAATATCCCCGCTTCCCTAACCGCCTTAGCTAACTCCCTATATGTCTCGGAATCTCTTACAGTCCATTTAACAGGGGCGTGAAAAAGCAACCGCGGATCAATACTTCTCCACTTAGAGTACTCTTCTGGAAAGTCTAACTCTAGAAGATGTCCTCTTAAAGCTATAACCGTTGGTGGAGGATTTATTGCCATCTTAATATTCTTTGCGACAGAGGGTTTTTCGGCAATCACGAGCATGGAGACCTACACCAACAATTTTATTAAATAACTCCACAGTTTCATAAAAACGACTCTGTTACGTCGGTTTTTCCCAGAATTTATAAATTTCATCCATAACATAAACCTCGTTAACATACGTTACCGATGAGCCCTCTACAATTTCGACGAGGTGGCCAGCGTACTCCTTAACTCTTCCGATGACTTTCGCCTCAATGTTAAGGGAGTTTAGGGCCTTAATTGCTCCATCGACCTTATCCGGTGGAACGGCCGCTATTAGCGCGCCAGAGCTGATTAGTCTCAGGACGTCTATATCAAGTGCTTCAGCAATAGCTTTGGTTTCTTCCGCTATGGGCACCCTATCAGCCCATAGCTCGACAGTCTTCTTTGAGGCATAGGCTATCTCTGCTACGCCTCCAAGTACACCGCCCTCAGTAGGATCATGCATAGCCGTTACAAGTCCTTTCTCCGCTAAGGCAAGGGCCTCCTTAACAACGCTTATCTTAAGCAGAAAACCGGAGCCAATCTCGAGGATCTTATCGCTGACTCCTTTACTCCTTAAAACTCCTGCGAAGTCCGTGCAGAGGATAGCCGTCCCCTCAAGAGCGGCTGTTTTGCTCATAATTAAATAGTCTCCAGCCCTTGCTCCAGAAGTCGTGACAACTTTATCTTTCTCAATTAAGCCAACGGCCATCGTGCCAACTAGTGGCCTACTAATCCCAGGAGTCTTCTCACTATGCCCACCAACAACCATAACCCCCAGCTCCTTAGCAGCACTATCCACCTGAGACATAACTTTGTCAAGGAGAGCTTCTGCAGAGACTTCTGGAAGGAATAAGGACATTAGGAACCACCTAGGTTTAGCCCCCCTAACAGATATGTCATTGGCCGTTATGTGAACCGCAAGCCACCCCAAAAGCTCGCTTGCACCGCTTATGGCATCGCTGTGAACTACCATGGCCAAGCCGCCGCCAATATCAATTATCGCAGCATCCTCGCCGACAGCTGGCCCAACAAGAACGCTTGAATCTAAAGCGCCAAGCCTGCTATAAACGATCCTTTCCATAACCTTAGGCGGCATCTTACCCGGCATGATCGCACCAAACCATGTATATCACGCTAACCAAGTAACAATAACTTTTATAAACATTTAAAGCAACCTGTTCAATGGCAAAATGGCAATTTGCCAAAGGGTTTAAGCAAAACTGATTTATTTGTTTCTAGCGTCAAATTTTTGTTGGGTTGCAACTTGACTAAATCATTTATATTTAAGGACAGAAATAAGCTCTCGCCATATTATATTCCGAGAAGGCTCCCTCATAGGGAACAGCAGATAAACATGCTCCTCTCGATTTACGGAAGTATGCTTGAGAATATATGGGAGGCTTACCCGCGCTTCATAGAGATTGTTGGGCCCGCTGGAACCGGGAAGACTTGCACGGCAATCAGGTTTGGTGAGATTATTTCCGAGCGGGCGCGCAGGGAGGGTATAAACCTACAGCACGTTTACATGAACTGTAAGGTCGATGGGACAACGCGCTACGTCCTATATAGCAATTTAGTGAGAAAAGCAACGCCGAAAATCTCAACCAAAAGCCTAAGCCCAGAGGAGATGATCAGACAATTAATTGATTACTTGAAGTTCGAGGAAATATTCTTGCTAGTAACATTTGATGAAATAGATTACTTCGTTCAGATGAATCCTAAGGAGCACATAGTATATGACCTAACGAGGATACCTGAAATGCAGCCGGGTGCTCCTATACCGATGGTCGGAGGAATATTTGTCGCCAGATCACTTAGGTGGCATGACCTCCTAGAGCCAGGCGAGAGGTCAACGCTCGGCAGGGGTATAATTGAGTTCCCAAGGTATACCAGTAGGCAGATTAGGGATATACTGGCTGATAGAGTTGAGGAGGCATTTCGGCCAAACGTGGTCCTAGATGAGACTCTCGACTTGATTAGCGATATAACCGCCAGTCCACCAATCAATGGAGACGCAAGGGTTGGGCTAGAATTGCTTTATTACTCCGGTGCTCTTGCTGAGAGCACCGGCTCGGCTAAGGTTACCCCGGAGCACGTCCGCAGAGTCTATAGCGAAATAAATCCGACGATAACCGCTGAAGATATTTTGAGTCTAAATAAAGACAGCAAACTTGTGCTTCTAGCCCTCGTGAGAGGGCTAAGAGCGAGTAAATCGGCATATATAAGTTTGAGAGAGTTCAGGAAATTCTACAATATTGTTTGTGAAGAATATGGTGTAAGACCTATTGATGAGTTTGAGGAGCGCATTCAAGATCTTATTTATCGTGGAATAATAGACATGAAGTCGCTATTGGAGATAGGAATAACGGGCGCTGCACTCATAGATTTAGAGAGATTTCTTAATAACCTGCTAAGACAATTAGAGCATATTGAGTAGATGGCATGAGGGAGAAAGAGACTAGAAGAGATGTATGGGAAGAACTTGAGCTGGGTCTTGGCGGAGGGAAGAAGTTCAAAGTTCTAATTCACTTAGCGTTAAATCCAGAAAAAGCTTTTACAAAATATGCCCTCGCCAAAGCCACTGGACTTAGGATACCATCAATAGAGAGGCGCCTGAAAACACTTATAGAGATAGGCTGGGTAAAAGAGAATCAATATAAGCCGAAAACCTACCAAATAAACTTGGAGAACGAAATGGTCAGGATGATAATAGAGTTCCTCCAAAAGATACGAGACAAACAATATTCTACTCCTCCCCCCTCCCCTACCTAACCTTTCACAGACTCCTTAAATAGATGTAAAGAGATATATTTCCTCGGTTAAAATGGTCAGGCTAAGAATTTTAATGCCTAGTAGGAAAATCCGGGCTAATGGTTTCTTAAGAGACCCCCTTGTAAAATGTGGATATGGTGACTCACACTACATAATGACGTGATGTTGTGGGAGGGAGCGGTTAAAGTGGAGGACCTGGAGTCGTTAGATGGTGTGGGTCCAACAATTGCATCTAAGCTTAGGGCCGCGGGCTTCACAACTATAGAAGCTATAGCCGTTACGCCCCCGATGGAGATAGCCGATAAGACGAACATAGGGCTGAACACGATACTCAAGATTCAAGAGTCTGCACGTAGGATGTTGTCAGCCGACTTTAAGACTGCACTGGAATATTATGAGCACAGGAAGAATATGAGGCGCTGCACGACTGGGTCGAAGAATTTGGATGAAATACTTGGTGGTGGGGTGGAGACGCAGGCCATAACGGAGCTCATAGGTGAGTATGGTTCTGGGAAGACGCAGCTATGCATGATGCTCTCAGTCACAGCTCAGCTGCCATACGAGAGGGGTGGGCTTGAGGGAAAGACCGTGTTCATAGATACTGAGGGGACATTCATGCCAGAAAGGGTATACCAGATTGCATCAGGGTTAGGGCTTAACCCGCGTGAGGTTGCCAATAACATACTTGTTGCAAGAGCATATAATAGCAGTCACCAATGTCTGCTTATCGATAGGCTATTCACATTATGCCCGGAGCATAACGTAAAGCTTGTGGTAATCGACAGCATGATAAGCCACTTCAGGGGAGAGTATATCGGGCGCGAAACGCTCTCAGAGAGACAGCAGAAGCTGAACCAGTACCTCCACAAACTACTCAGATTAGCCGAGGCATATAACTTGGCTGTAGTTATAACTAATCAGGTTCAAGCTAACCCAGCGATCTTCTTCGGAGATCCCACAAGACCAGCCGGGGGGCATGTAATGGCTCATGCGTGTACACACAGAGTATATTTAAGGAAGGGGAATAGAGGAGTCAGAATAGCTAGGATAATTGATAGTCCATATCTGCCTGAAAGGGAAGCTTGCTTCATGATAACTGAAAAGGGTATAGCTGACGCGGAGGAAGAGTAGCCTAGATTCTAATTATGTTGTATCCTGCGGCTTTCCTGAGTCTATTCATTATTGCTAAGCCTAAATCCTCCTGCGGGACACCTTCAGCAATAATTAAGTCCACACCTTCCTCATCAAACTCCCTAAGAAGCCTGAATAGGTTTCTAGCCAAAAGAGATAAGTCTTTCCTGCTGCCCATAGATTTCACTACACCCATATCATACTCTTTCATACTTTCGTCCGTGGCTAGTATGCCAACTTTCTTTCCAGCCTTTAGGTAAAACTCAGCCAGCTCCCTAATCTTCCCAATAACTGACCCAAACTCACCCTCCACAACAAGCATCGCGGCCTTAGGTGCATAATGTCTATACTTCATTCCGGGGGACCTCGCTCTCTCGACGTGAACCTCGCTTCTAGCCATCGCGGCCGGATGTATACTAACCTCGCCCAGAACAGCCTTAAGATCCTCGTGTGTAACCCCTCCTGGCCTAAGTATCTGCGGCGGATCACATGTCATGTCTAGGACTGTTGACTCAACACCTATATTAGTTGGCCCGGCGTCTAGTATGGCATCTATTCTCCCATAGAGATCTTGGATAACGTGCTCCGCTAATGTGGGACTCGGTTTACCAGCGAGGTTTGCGCTTGGCGCCGCTATTGGCCTCCCAGCCTCCCTTATAAGGGCTAGAGCAACATTGTGTCTGGGCATTCTTATGGCAACCGTGTCCAGACCACCCGTCGTTACCCTAGGAATTATATCTGAGACTTTGAGAACGAGCGTTAGTGGACCTGGCCAAAAAGCTTCTATAAGCTTCTCAGCGCTCTTTGGAACGTCAACGGCAAGCATATAAACATCCTTCCTGCTAGCGACATGGACTATTATCGGATTATCTATTGGCCTCATCTTAGCAACATATATCTCCCTGACAGCGTAGGGGTTTAGGGCATCTGCCCCTAAACCATATACAGTTTCCGTGGGGAAGGCAACTAGTCCACCTTCCCGTATGATGCTGGCCGCTAGTCTAATCTTCTCCAGATCGGGATTCTCCCCATCAACCCTTAAAATGATGGTCCTCCTCATAAACTAAATAAATATGATGTTAAGGGGTTCCCTATATATGTTGGTAGAACAGCATTAGGTGACATAGTTGGCCGAGGCTGACCTAGGCGAATATTTTCCCTTCATACAAAAGTACTCTAGGATTGAGGAAGTTTTAAGTGATAAGGATTTGGCTTCTCTTGGCGATGCGTACGTGAACTTCATTTATTCGTTGGCTCTATCGAGGTGCCATGGTAAACCCATTGGGCGCAAATTAAATGGTTCCGTTCTCTCATCAGCCTTAAGAAAATCAGGCGCAAGGAAACTGTTACCGTACAGGGTAGACAGGCATGAGCAGGCAGATGCTGCGGAGGCGCTGCTGGTTTACGGTTGGCTTTCTGGCATAATATCTATTAGGGAAGCCATCGACACATTAGCGCGTGAGGGGGATTTAGTGGAGAACATAAGCATGTTACTAAAAACTGTCTTAGAAAGAAGTAGAAGTCTTCTTGCCTGAAGATACTTCATCGTGTTCCTTAAGGGCTCTCTCAAATTCCTCTCTAAATTTTCTTCCTCTCCATATTATCTTTGTGAGTGCCTCCTTTAATGCCTCCTTTGGTTCCTTTCCCTTAGTACGCACTCTCAATATAGGTTTGCCAACTAACGGGTGGGATATCGTGTATCCAGCGAACTCAACCTCTTCATCCTCAAGTAAAACCGATTCTAATAGGTTGCATAGGGTATGCCCCTCACCCTCAATCTCAAGCACGACCTCATTCTCCTTTTTCTCAAGAACCCTTACTTGCATCCCAGTTGCCCTCCATCATATGTTGCCGGAACCATAATCTGACGCTATCTTTCTCGTCTCCAAGTTTCCGCAAACTTCACAGCACAATTTTTTATCTCTCTTACTCTTCACCCTCAATGTGCCACCACATTTAGAGCACAATGCCAATATTACACCTAAATTCTGCCCCTTTGTAGATAAGTAATATGATCTATTGACTTCACTTATAACCTTTGCGCGAATTATATCACCGGGCTTAAGCGCATCCAGAATATCTTTAGTGAACTTCACATCAACGTCCGAGACGTGTAAAAGCCCCGTGAAGAAGCCTGAAAGGAAGCTCCTTTCAACCTTAATTATTCGTATGAGGGCCATTGATGTTTGGACGCCTAAAACATGACCAATAACGGTGTTTCCAACTCTCGGCGAATGTGCTCTTTGGGATGCGGGCTGAATAGAGGCTACCCTGCTCTTTGGATCAATGGAAAGATAGCCGACGTTGCTCGCATATATAATGCCATCCACAACATATGTCCCATACCCTGGTATAAACTCTTCTATAACGCCTATCTTATCACCCGGCATGACGAGACGGCCACTTCTTTTTTCCTCTAACATAGCCCAGCGATCCGGCACTTTTGTCAACACTTAAAATTGATCAACAGTATTATTAGCTTTGCTCCTATAATTACCATTTTGGTACTTGGCCAGTACTAATAATCCTGTAGAGGTCTGCTTTAACTTTATAATATCTCTTTTTATGGAAATCAAACGTCCTTCTTATTACGATATCCAGCTCGTAAATGCGGTCTATAGTGCCACCGAGCTCGGAAATAAATCTGCTTAAAAAGCCCCTTACGGAGGGGCTTCTCTTGTGCAGCGAGTATATTACACCTGATATTTTAATAGCTTTTCTTAGAAAATTTGTGTCCGCGCCCTTGCGCCAGCTCCCAAATGGCGGATTCATTAAGGTTGTCTCGAAATGCCCACTTATGCAGGCTATATCCCCGTTAATGAAGTCTACCTTGGCGCCAACCCTGCTGGCATTCTTAGCGGCGACTCTTATAGCTTCCCTATCAACGTCAACGCCAACGACCCATTCTGCGCCAAACAGTGAGGCGGCTATCGCCAAGATGCCAGATCCACAACCCAGATCTATAACTCTCTTCCCAGCTATGTCATTATGCTCATGCGCTGCGATATAGACTATTGTAGCCGCGCTCTCAGCATCAAGGGTATAGCTTTCCCACTTAAGCTTGGGGCTTGGGATCGGTTCGAGCTGCGAAAGAATAATAGCGACGTGCTTTCTCCTCAGCAAGCGCGGTTAACCCCATGTTCACCTTTATTCTTCAGAGAATCCCTGACCTCAAATACTCTTCCCATCCAATCTTTCCAAGAGCAACGTAAACCTCCTTGGGGGTTAGAATCGGCTTCTGGAATACCTTTGTCTCATAAAGAGAGATTCTTGGGCAGGCCGTATTAGCGTAGGCCTCTATGTCGGCAAAATCCCTTAAGATACTGGGCGTTATCTCCCTCATGGATAAAAGAGCAACCTTTCTGCTAGACTCCTCGAGATCCCTCTTTAACTTAAATGCTACTTCAAGGTTCTGTTGGCCGGATTTAAGCCCAATTATTACCCCCCACGTCCTGGCCTCTGAGGCCTCACGTATATCCATCCACCGCCTGTTAATTATGAGTCTAGCCAAGTTGTCGGCTCTATTAATACTCCCGGCGAAGGGATCGGCGGCGATTGTGGGCTTCATCGTGGCTAAGAAGACTCCCACAGCGTGGAATAAGCCCGATCCGAGGAATAGAAAAGCGTCCACTATATTAGATATTGATTTACAGTTTCTGTAGTCGCAGCCTAAAACTTGACCTGGATACCTTAAGCCCGGCTCCCACCCAACGTATACCTTCTTACCAGCCCCCTCAAGAGCCCTTCTGACCTCATCTATGGAATGTACATGCTGAACGGTTGTTGCTAGTCCAATTCTATCCCAGTCTTTAAGCTCCTTTAAATAACTTTCAATTATCCCCCTAACGTCAACAGCCGCTTTAGCCTCAACATAAATTACTGGAATATTCTGCTGCCTGAAATGATTTCTTTCAGAGTGCCCAAAGTGAATTAGCATATCAGCTGCAAGCAATTTAGCTTCATCTAAGGCTAAGTCACATGCGCCGTAGCAGGGATCCGCGGAGATTATCGCTGATGCACCAGTCTCCTCTATAATTGATGCTATGTGAAGGGCTTTGGATCTAAGCCCCTCAGGTAACTGAACTAAGACCCTAAGAGCATGCCGCCTAATAATCTCCTCCTTAATCCTATCTTCCTCTAAATCAAAGAGGAATGACAAGTTTATCGCGAAAAATAAGCTCTTAATATAATATAATCTTACCGGGCCACAATATAAAAGCGTTATTTCTCATCATCGGCTGGTATATCTAAGTCTGGATCCTCTTTAATGCTTATACCAGTAGCTTTCTCGAGCAGTATGCGCTGCTCTATTGAGGCAACAATCTTCTTAGTTTCCATCACGGCGTCCGGGTTAACGGATATGCTGTCTATTCCGCACCTAACCAGAAACTCAACGAACTCCGGATAGACGCTCGGGGCCTGTCCACATATACTCACGGTCTTCCCATCCTTATGAGCCAGCTTAATTAGCAGCTTAATCGCGCGCTTAACGGCTAGATCTCTCTCATCAAACAGGTATGCGACAGTCTCATTATCTCTATCGCAGCCCAGAATCATCATTGTTAGGTCATTACTGCCAATGCTATAGCCGTCAACGTACTTATTGAATTTATCTGCTAGGAGGATATTGCTCGGCAGCTCAGCCATAAGCCAAACTTTGAAGTCCGGGTCCCTCCTCAGACCCTCCTCTTCCATTATCTTGATTATCTTCTCCAGCTCGTCAACCCGCCTACAGAAGGGTATCATGACCCAAAGGTTTTTGAGACCATACTCTTCCCTAACCTTTTTAACGGCTTTAACTTCAAGCCTAAACGCCTCAACGTATTTTGGATCATAGTATCTTGAGGCGCCCCTCCAGCCCAGAAGCGCTGAAGTCTCAACCGGCTCATATTTCTCCCCACCTTTCAGTTTCCTGTATTCCGAAGATTTGAAGTCGCTGAAGCGCATAATAACTGGCCTTGGATAGAAGACCACACATATGCGGCGGAACGCCTCGGCGAGCTTATTAACAAACTCTTCAGCCCTGCCAGTCTCGATCATATATAATGGATGCTCGCCTATCTCGCTTGTCCAAACAAATTCCTGTCTAAGTAACCCCACACCATCAGCAGGCAGGGCTGCAACCTTTTCCGCAAGTTCAGGCTCGCCTAAATTCACGTAAATCTTTGTTCCAGTAACTATATGAGACTCTGTGGGGACTACAGCTACAGGTCTAACCTCTGCTTTCCTGGCTATCTTCTCAACAGTTTCTTCAACCGCGCCTTCATAAACAACGCCCAAATTCGCATCAACTGTTACTATCATGCCATCCTTGAGAATCTCGGTCGCTGGCATGCCTTGCGAGGCTGTTCCGACAATGCATGGTATGCCAAGTTCCCTGGAGATTATTGCCGCGTGGCATGTTATCCCGCCAGAGTTGGTTATAATTGCGGCCGCTTTACGCATTGCCGGAACCCAGTCTGGTGCAGTCATTTCTGTAACGAGTATCTCGCCCCTTTGAAATTCGCCAATTTTATTAACGCTTGGTATAATGTGAACTCTTCCAATAGCTATGCCTGGAGAGGCTGGAAGGCCACGCACTAAGATTTTCCTCTCCTTTGTCATCACCACCCTCTCCTCAACGCCCTCAACCTTCTTCAGGGCCCAAACAGTCTCAGGCCTGGCCTGCAGTATGAGGATCTTGTTCGTTCTTTCGTCAAGAGCCCATTCAATATCCATTGGCTTACCATAATGTCTCTCAATCTCTATGGCATACTTAGCTAACTCTCTGATCTGCTCATCGGTTAAGACTTGCTTATCCTGCAGCTCCGGCGGGACAGCCTTCTCCTCGGTTCCACCAGCCGGGTTCCTCACTAACTGAACTGTTTTTCTTGGAATTTTCTTCTTCACGATTTCTAGATCGGACTTTCTAACATAGTATTCATCGGGCGTTATTTTTCCCTGAACAATGTATTCGCCTAACCCATAACCAGCTTCTATTATGACGACACTCCTATCTCCAGTAACCACGTCGAGCGTAAACGCGATGCCGCTAGCCTTACTGTAAACCATTATCTGGACAATTGCACTTAATGCTACAGCCATGTGATCGAAGCCCTTCTGGGTCCTATAGAATATTGCTCTGTCAGTGAAGAGGCTTGCATAACAGCGCTTTATCTTCTCAACAACTTCTCTGGCTCCGCGAACGTTCAGGTACGTCTCTTGCTGGCCAGCGAAGCTCGCATCAGGTAGATCCTCAGCCGTAGCCGAGCTGCGAATCGCGACGAAGGGTTCATCTTCACCGATTAACCTGGCAAGCCTATTATAGGCATCCACGATCTCTTCCTCTAAGTCTTTAGGCATCTCGGCTGAGACTATTATCCTCCTTATTGCCGCGCCAACCCTCTGGAGGGTCTCCGTGTCGTTTGGATCGCTTAACTTCTTAAGGGCGTCAGCTATTTTATTTTCTAAGCCATTAGCTCTTAAGTAGTGTCTGTATGCTTCAGCTGTAATGGCGAAGCCGAAGGGGACCGGAACGCCAACCTTTTTAGTCATCTCACCTAAGCTCGCGCTCTTACCGCCGACGAGCGGCACATCTTCAATGCCTATCTCGTCAAACCATAATGTATATTTTCCCTTCTTTTCAGGCACCCTATTCACCCGTCTACTTGCTAGGCAGAAATCTTTTCAATAACTATTCTACACGTGGTTGGGAGCTTTGTAGCGGCCCTTCTCAGAGCCTCCTTGGCTATCTCCAAACCGCTCTCATCCACTCTAACAACTATTATCTCCTGATCCGGTTCAACGCGGGCCGCCCTACCAACCGGTTTACCAAAGGCCCTACGCATACCCTTCTGGAGTCTCTCGGCCTTCGCACCCATCACCATCTTATTTTCTCTCAAAATGACATGCGGTATGACCATAACCCGCATAAAAAACTTCTCGCCCAGCATCTTCTGTAGGTACCTATTGGCTGCAATCCTCGCTGCTTCGAGGGCATTATGCCTAATCTGAACATGCTCATCCGCTAAGAGCGAAACCTGATAGGTGTACACCTCTGAGGGCTTCCCCAGAGTATACTTAGTTATCTTTGACTGCGGAATACTATCAACATATTCTATCCTGGTATACGGCATGCCCTTAACTTCCCTGTAGTTTCGCGCCTTCATATTTGCTCCCTAACCCTCTTAACAATAAGTTTTTGGCAAAAATATTTAAACATTAATATAAGCATGACGGAAAGAGGTAGTTTCAGCGGCTGGAATCCTTTAAGTCGAAATATCGAGCAGGGATTACTTAAAGAGTAAGTTGTCTATTTTTAAACCATATTACAGCCAGCTCATCATAATTTTTAAGGAGACTCCTTAGGACTGGAATATATATTTTTATCTCTTCATCTGTCATATATTGGAACTGGTACTCGCCTGTGTACGGCGAGGGGGCGCCCATCCTAGTTATGAATTCTATATGCATAAATGGATCGCCGCGCTTAATCGTTATTGGAGACCTGTCATTACTTAAGTTAACTACTTCTAGGGCTAGTCTCCCAACAAAGCCGCTGTGAACCTTAGCCGCATTGAGGAAGGAGAGGCCCATCCTACCATACTTGCTCTTCGCTGTTAGATGCGCAACAATGTTCGGTGGGGTGAACACTATCTCATTTGAGATAAGATTTTTGTGTTCAAGATATTGTAGTGTAACGTCCTCCTTAACCGTTAAAACGTAGCCATCTCCGTCGAGGAGGTTGGGATCAAATGGATAGATACACTTATACTTTTCTATCAACTCAATGAGCATATCCCTGCCAAGTATGCACATCGTCCATCCCAACAGAATAGAAGGATGGAGAATTTAAAATCTTCTCCAATACACGAGCATATACCGCAAAAACATGCCATACCAAAGATTAAAGTTTAAATTCCACCATGATAACAGAGTAAGATGGGCCGCTGGGATGGCGTCTAGGGCCCGTGAAATCGGACTTAAGCCCGATTCGGGAGGCGTAGCATGGATAACGCGTCGGCCTTCTAGGGTCGGCTTCCCCTTAAAATGCACAGAGGCCGAGGAGAGCCGGAGATCCCGGGTTCAAATCCCGGCGGGCCCGCCATCTTTTGGGTTCGAGTCTATGGTCTCTCTTTTATCTATTTTTAGCGTTGGCTATGCTTGCTTTAATGAAACACGGGTTTTAGTCACGTCTCAAATCTACATGGTAAAACTTAATTCAGAGATTCCAGTGGGTATATCATAGCTTTTGCGCTAAACTAATATGGCTTTCAGTCCCAGCTCCCTCGCTATTTTCGCCTGCTTGGTATCGCTTGTTACCAGCTCTTGGTTTCTCTCTTTTGATAGGGCTATAAATAGCGCGTCGTATATTGTTATTCCATGCTTCGCCGAGATTTCAAATGCGTTGACCAGATACTTATCCTGGTTTATGATTGGTAAAGGCTTCTCTTCCACAATGTCCTTAAGAATTCTTATTGCAGTTTCATGATTCAAGTCCCCTCTTAAAACTTTTTTCCATAATGCGTTTGCCACCTCCTTTATTGCCAGATCTAGCGTTATTACACCTTCTAAGATGATCTCTCTAACTTTCTCCCACCCATCCTCATGCGTAAAATATTTGATCAAAGTTGAGGAGTCAATGACTCTCACGATCTTCCCTCACAGACTTCTCGGAGAAGCCTACTTCACTTGGCCTCACATCCCTTAAAATAATATCCCACTTCTCAATCATCCTTTTAATCTTCACCTTCCATGCCAGTTCCTCTAAATACTTTCTAACCTCTTCACTTACATCTAGGCCACTTTCTTCCAGCAGCTTCTTGATCTCTTCTCTAACCCTAACGCTGATTACGGTGCTCGTAAACACCACCACAATTATTATCGTCTACAAATCTATAAACATTTCTGTCTACATAAAACAAGATAAAAGGACTTTTAAGATCTTTTAACCGATATTTGGAAAATTTTCCTTTTGTGCAGGCTCTTTACATAAGAGGAAATCATCTGGACATGTTGGCTCCCATACTGTTAGCATAAAGCTGGTCGAGGCGGATTATTCCGGCGACTAAGCTGGGGACAGGCTTTGCCCATTGGGTATTAAATGGGGATTTTATTAGGCCTTAATTTTCGGAATTCGAGAAATGTTAAGATTAAACTTAATGCAATAGCTAAGACTCCTGCTATAGGGTATGCCAGCCATAACCCGTTCAAGCCAAGCGTGTAGGGTAATATGAGGAGACAGGGTATTAAGAAGATAACTTGGCGGGCAGATGTTACAATTAGAGCTGGGGTTGCCCTTCCTATTCCCTGAAAGAAAGCGCTTATTATCACTTCTGACGTCGTTAGAAAGGTTATGGCGAAAATCTGTAGTGCAGATACCCCTGCGCTTAAGAATTCTGGATCTACGGTGAACAGTGATAATGCTTGTGTTGGAAAAAGAATAACCGCCGTGTACCACAATGCCCCCCACATAACGCTGACTAATATTGCCTTAACCACAATTTCACGGATGCGCTCTTCTTTCTGCGCTCCATAATTATATCCTACAAGCGGCACCACAGCTTGGCTTAAGCCTATGCAGAATGCAAAATTTAGCCTAGCAATTCTGAATAGAACGCCAAGAATAGCTAATGGAACTGTTCCGAAGGGGGATGCCGCTATGCAAGCTAGCATTTGGGATATGGAGACCGCAACCATCCTTAAAGTGCTGGACGCCCCAATACTATAGATCTCAGCAACCGTTTCATAATTTAGTCTGAAATATGTGGGCTTAAACCTATATATGGTTTTAAACACTAAATAGGGTGTTAAAAGTGCTGATCCTATGGCACGCCCTATAAGAGTTCCAAACGCCGCTCCGGCGATCCCTAAGGCTGGGAATGGACCAACCCCAAAAACTAGAATTGGACTCCAAATGATGTCGGCTATATTTGCCAAAATCAAGCCCGCGCTTGCAATAGTTGGGCTCCCTTGGGCCCTAATAAGCTCTGCAACAACGACCAAAAAGAAGTCAACGGGCATAGAGCATGTTTCAATAAACATGTAGCTGTATGCGTACGGGAAAACGGCTTCCGACGCTCCGAAGAGTCTTAGCAGGAAGCCTAAGCCTGCCAAGCAGATGAGTGATATCGCCCCGCTTACAATTAAAAAGAGGGTTATGGTGTTGCATACTGCCCCATCAGCCTCGCTTTTCTTTCCAGCTCCAAGACGCCTAGCAACTAGAGAGGCGCTTCCAACGGCTATTCCGACGCCAATAGCCCTATATATCGCCATCAAAGGTCCGGCAACAGTTAATGCGGCAAGCGCCTCTGTGCCGATACGTCCACACCAAATTGCGTCAAATAATTCATAGAATGCTTCCCCCTCATTAGCAATAATAGCAGGCACCGAAAAACGCATTAAAAGTCTAGAGATTTTCTCCAGCCCCATAGCCTCGGCTCTCTGATAATCCAAAGCCCTGCTTGCACGGCCAGCCAAACATTCCACCAGCAACAGCCGCCGTGTCTTGTAAAAAAGTAAATGTAAATCTTGAATTAAAACTTTTATTACTCATCCTTTCGTCTAAAAAGGCTGAAGATTCGAGTTAAGCGTATTCTAGAAGAGATTAAAGACTCGCGTTAACTCTTAGAAAGAAAGATTGAACCCATTTGGGTTTTTAGATCTGATAGGGGCGCCGCACCTAAGTTTAAGGTCCTATCAGATTGGCAAAAATGGAGATTAATTATAGTGGATGACGCTAAAAATAGCATTCTTCGGTTTTCCTGCGACGTTATCTTTCATTATGTTACGCTGCTCTTTTGCGAATAACACACTTTGGATCTTTGAGTAATAGTATTATTTCCCAGAGTATGAGAGCTGCTGTTAGCATTGTGAAGCCTAAGGCGGCAGCTTCTGGCGTTAGCTCGAGGAAAGCTCCACCCTCCATGAAGTAACCCATCACGCGGTCTACGAGGATCATTATCGCTGCACCCCAGAGAATTAGACAGAGAATTCTGAGCATGTATTTATCATCCTCAGCCTTAGAATACCATATTGGAGTGGCTATAGCGGCCGCAAGGGCTAGGATTATAAGCCACATGACCGTTTCCTCAGATAGTTTTATATTGGTGTTACGAAATATAAAATTTGTGTTATCTTGGGGGGAAGAAGATGGCGTGCTTCCTAGTTCCAATGGTGTTAGCAATAGTAACATCCACCATACAGAAGACTGCGCGTAGCTTGGCTGAAAGGCTGAAGATTTGGATCCTTAATGCCCTGCTCTGGGGAGGAGTGATACTGCTGGCTCTGGAGCATGTATGGCATGGCGAAGTTGTCCCATGGCCACCATTCCTAACTGCTATGGCTAACCCAGCAGACATACCGATAATGCTGCATGAAATGGCGACGATCGGAGCGATGATGACCGCTACAACAGTCGCGGCTTGGGGAATAATACTCGCGGTAAGCTGGTACACGTTGAAGATCGCAACGGCGAAAATAACCTGGCCTCTCAAGAAAACGTTCATCACCACTAAATCTTAAATCTTTTCTTCTTTTTGTTCTATCTTTAAGTAGCTTCTACTATATTTTCTCACCTTGTAGGGTGGGCGTACATACGTCTTATAATCTCTTCAAGAGTGAACCCCATCACATTTATAGCGATGACGGAGCCTGCGAGAACCCCTACTATACTTAACTCCAACGGTATATTAAATAGATATGCTAGGTATCCGCCGACTATAACAGTTATAATTACTGTTTCGGCGAGGGAGCCGAGAAACCTTGCGACGACGCTATTTTTCTTTCCTATCTGATATGCGATGAAGCATGCTATGAAATTCGCGATTGACCCGCCAATAATGTCTATTGGCCCTAGGCCGCCATATATATTCCCCATAATGCAGCCCAGACTCAAGCCCACGGCGCAGGGCATGCCGAAGACTATTGATAGCGGTAACAGCGCATCAGCCACCCGAACCTGCCATACACCGAAGCTTATCGGCGCTAATAAAATGACTGCTACCGCGTAGAGGGCTGCGAAAACCACGGTTAACGATATCTCCCTTAGCCTAAATCTCACAGATCTCTTTCACCCCCACTTTCTGCGGAGGCTGGTTGATTTCCCCTTCGGCTTCCCCATCATCCAAGGGTTCGCCACATATGGGGTAAAGGCGGAGCTCAACCCGCCTAACAACATAAAAATTCAATAAACCAAAATATATACTCAATTATTATCTAAAGCGAGGCAACGTTCTCTTTTCGGCTTAAAGCGAGAAAGGAAAAATAAGAAAACTGGAAACTAAGTTTCGTTTGGATCTTTTAGGGTTGCTATGACGGCTATCTCTATCTCCATACCCTTTCTGCCGAGCGCCGTAACGCCTATGAGGTCTGAGGGGATGTCTGCTGGATCTATGCCATTCTCCCTAAAGAATTCATCTCTGACTTTTGCCATCCTTTGATATTTTTCTGAGGTTACTACGCCCTCCGGGAATTCCCCAGCTATATAATATGTTATTTTAACGATATGATTTAATGATGAGCCCATCTCCTCCAGCCTAGCCTTAACTTTTTCTAGTGCCAGTCTTGTTTGGGCTTCAATCCCCTCAACCGGCCTCAATGTCTCAGGATCTATTCCCTCGGTCCCCGCCAGAAAGACAAAGCCATTCGCAACAGCGCCCTTAGCCCAATGCATCCGCCTTCCAGCATAGAAGAGTGGATAAGTTTTTGGCTTAACCATATTTCCACCCAAATTATTTTAAGTAGACATCTCCTTTTATGAATACTTGAACGGTTTATTTTTATTTTGTGACGATGGCTTAAAGAGGGGTAATGCGACGCCTAAATTCGACCCTTATCGAACTCAAGAACCCCTTTTAATTTTCCTTACTTCACGAAGTATTCTGCGAAGTATTTCCTCGTCTGGAAGAATTCCCTCGGGTGGCTCAACAACCTTCTTTAATGGGAGGGGGACGTGATCCATGCGATAGGCGGTTCCCTCAGCCTCTATTCCAACAAAGGCGGATGGAAGGACTACGTCGGCCATTAGCGCCGTCGGCGTTATGCACGGATCAATAACTGCGAGCGGTATTTTGGCGAGGTGCTCAACAGCCTTCCTTGGGAAGCTCGAGACTGGGTCGGAGGCAATTACAAGTGCTGCATCTGCATCCCCTCTCGACAGGATATCTATGGCCGACGTCTCACCAGGATTATATCTCGGGTATCCATGTGATAGATCCACGGCATATGGGTATCCTGTCTGCCAAGTTGAGACGACGTTCGCTCCAGTTACGTTAAAGTGGCCTCTCATGGGCATAATGAGGAACTTTGTGTACATGTTCAAGTCTCTAGTCAGCTTTATCGCAACCTCAATATTCCTAGATTTGCCCACGCTCATCGTTAAGCCGAGCCCAAAGAAGAGTATGCCAAACCTGCAGTTAACCATCATGTCCGCCAGCTCCTCGAGCTTCTCGACTGGAACGCCAGCAACATTATCTACATCGAGATCCTCGTCACGGATCAATGCGCGTAGGGCCTGAAGAACATCATAGTCTCCGCCCGGCTCTACTCTAATGAAGATATCGGCTAAGCTGGCCGTCCTAGTCTTCTGGACGTCTACGACAATAAGCTTTCTCTCTTCCGGTGGTGGGAGCATCCACTCCCTCTCCTCCCCGGCGGGTAGTGCCGCAGTCCCACCCTTAAGAACCCTGCCCGCAGCCCTATAGCGCCTCTTCATAGCAGACTCGAGGATTAAGCGTGATAGATAGCGTCTCCACGCGGCCCGCTGGAACCTACCCTCGGAGAGAGCTGTGTAGCGCTCCAGATGACGTGGGTGTGCGCTCCATGGATTGCACCCCCAGTAGATCACTAGATCAGCTCTATGTCTTATCTGCCCAAGCGTGCACCCCGGTATCCCAACCTCCTGTATCGCTAGGATGGATGGGCCGTGGCAGACCGTGGAGGTGTTATCTACGACCCCACCGACTTCCTCAGTAAGCTCTAGGCCTACCCTTATTGCCTCGCAGCTTGTATTGCTCCAGCCGTATAGGAGTGGATATGATGCTTCTGCCAGGATCTCTGCACACTTTCTTATCGCCTCATTGAGGGTCGTCTCCACTAGCTCACCATTCTTCCTTATGAGGGGCTTAGCGTTCCTATGCGTGGAGAACTCCATGAACTTCGAGGCGCCTAGGGCGCAGGCATTCCTAACATCAACGACGGTATTATTCTCAAGGAGAACTTCAAGGTCGTCACAGCAGCACCCGCAGAATGGACATAGGACTCCGGAAACAACCTGCATATATCATCCTACCCCCTTACTTTTTAGCCCTATAGGTTTTTAAGAGTAGTTCTTTTATGTCTGGGACTGGCTCGCTTGTAGGCTCGATCCTAACCTTAAATCCCTTGAGTTGCGGCATCCCAGTCCCCTCCGTTTCAGATGGTAATATAGAGTTGACCCATGGGCCAAATGGTATAAAAACTATGCCAGGCGTCCTTATCCTCTTAGACCTCTTAGCCCTGACAACAACAGACCCAAACTCGGTTGTAACCTTAATATTATCTCCATCTTTTATGTTAAGATTCTCCATATCATCGACGTGCATCTCGCAAACAGCTACGCTTTCCCTATACTTGTCGGTGACCTTGGCGTGCTCCTTAAACTTACCCTGATCTATCGACCTACCGGTAATCAAAATAAACTCCATAAATTATACCATCCACCCATTATACCATCTACAGACCATAAAGGTATTTATCTACTTTTCTCCAGAAACATTAATTAAGAAATACGTTGCTTAAGTTAATAAATCGTTTGGAGGCGATGATTATTGTCCACCCTTAAATGCGGTGCTGTTGAGATTGAGGATACCTTTGCAGAATTGTTTGAGATGTGGGTTAGCAGGGTTTTGATAACGGCCGAGAATGAGAAGTGGGCTTTGAGAGCGGCTGAGAGCGCCGCTGGCTTCGCATCCTCAATAATAGGCTCACCAGCCGAGGCGGGGGTAGAGCGGCTCGTACCGCCCCAAGAGACCCCGGATGGGAGAGTCGGCGCACTAGTTCACTTCTACCACCGCACGAGGGGTGATCTGAAGAGGCAGATGGTCGCCAGGATAGGGCAGTGCGTGATGACGTGCCCAACAACAGCCGCTTTTAATGCCCTAGGGGGGACTCCCAAGAAGCTTAAGGTGGGGAGGAGCCTAAGATACTTCGGGGATGGGTTCCAGAAGCTCGATGAGTTATACGGCAGGAAAGTGTGGCGTATACCGGTGATGGAGGGCGAGTTCATAGTCGAGAACAGCTTCGGCGTCAAGAAGGGAATTGCGGGGGGAAACTTCTTTATAATGGCTAGTGACCTCAAGTCCGGCCTAGCCGCGGCCGAGGCGGCTGTTGAGGCCATAAAGAAGGAGGTGAAAGACGTGATAATGCCGTTCCCAGGGGGCATATGCCGATCCGGCTCTAAGGTCGGCTCACTTAAATATAAGATACCGGCATCAACAAACCATCCCTACTGCCCTAAGCTAAGGGGGGTTGTGGCGGATACGATGGTTCCCGAGGGGGTGAATGTGATATATGAGATAGTGATAAATGGACTGAACCTAGAGAGCATTAAGGCGGCTATGGCTGAGGGAATCGGGGCTACAGTTAAGGTCCCAGGGGTCCTTAAGATAACTGCTGGTAACTACGGAGGTAAGCTCGGCCAATTTAAGGTTTACCTACGAGAACTGCTGTAAGAAATAGAGTTCCCCTCAATCTTCTTTTAGTCTTCTTCTTAGAGCTGGGTTTTTGTCAGCCAACCTCTTCAATATTATTTCAAATGTTTCGTCTGGAGATAGATCCCTTTTAATAAATAGGCCCGTCCTCCCGATCGAGTCCCGGCGCAGGAGAACATGAACCCTATTAAGCACCGTCTCAACGGATATCCCAAGTAGCTTAGCGACTTTTTCTTCCTGGCCGATGATGCTGCCTTCGATGTGACCAGATTCCGTCGGCTCGATTAGCATTAACCTCTTATCAACACCGGGCACCCTAACATTCTTCCTCAGCAGCTCTAAAGTTGCTTCACCGCCAAACTTATAGAATTCCCTCTCAACGGTCCTCATCTTTGAAAGCGGGAAAGATACGCATGTCCGCTCATCGATTTCAATGTAGCCCTTAACAGCATAGAATGGCGTTGCCTGGACCAGCACTCTCCTAATGATTGGAAGGCCGGAGAGCCTCAAGGAATTCTCGATTGTAAATGATGAGTAGATTTCTGGTACAAATATATCTACGTCGCTTTTATGCGAAACATCGCCACGGGCAATGCTACCATGAACGATGCAGGGAATATTAAACCTCTCAAGCGCCTCCATGACCCTCATCGCCTTACTCCTCAAATCCGCCAATAACCTCCAATGCTCAGCGCTATAGTTAACATCAACCCTTTCAGCCCGAATTAGAGGCTTCTTAGCCAAATTAATAACCCCAAAATTCCCGCAACTCCTTTAGGGACAGAGCTATATATGATTTAGTAGCCGGCTTTTAGCTCTTCTCACAAAAAATTAAAAATATTTTTGATAAATATCCTTTTAGATAACTAGGAGATTATTACGCCTAAAATATACCTGTCTTGGGGCTCGCCCTCAGGGCCTCTCTAAGAGCATCGCCATTCCCTGTCCTCCGCCTATGCAAAGGGCCGCTAGACCCCTCTTAAGGTTTCTTCTCTTCATCTCATGTATCATTGTGACCACGAGTCTCGCCCCAGTGCAGCCTATTGGATGCCCAAGAGATATACCGCTCCCATTAAGATTAGTCTTATTCAGGTCTAGGCCGAGCTCCCTCTGGCACGCTATGAACTGAGCTGCGAAGGCTTCGTTAAGCTCCACAACATCTATATCATCTATCGTTAACCCAGTCTTATCCAAAACTTTCCTTACTGCTGGAATGGGGCCAAGCCCCATATATGCCGGGTCTACGCCGGCAGAGGCATAGCATCTAATGTAAGCTAGGGGTTTTAAGCCCAGTTCTTCGGCTTTCTTCTCGCTCATGAGGACGACTGCCGCCGCTGCATCGTTGATGCCGCTTGCATTTCCAGCAGTTACGGTTCCATCTTTCTTGAATACTGGTGGTAGCTGAGCCATTAGCTCCATGTTTGTTTCCCTTGGCCGCTCATCCGTATCAAATATTTTGGGCGGCTCGCCCCTCTTCGCTGGCGGAATTGTGACTGGGACTATCTCCTCCTTAAATATTCCCTCTCTTATCGTCCTTAAGGCCCTTTGATGACTCAAGACGCCTATCTCATCCTGCTCCCTTCTAGAGATGCCGTATTTCTCGGCTATATTCTCCGCCGTGTAGCCCATGTGATAGCCATAGAATATCTCCCATAGCCCATCAAGAACCATTAGGTCCACTAGATCGGCTTTAACATTAATGTCCATTCTATATCCCCAGCGGGCCTTTGGTAGCCCGTATGGCACCTGGCTCATGTTCTCCATCCCACCAGCGACGACGATGTCGGCCTCGCCGAGAGCTATCTCCTGGGCCCCAAGGGCTATCGCCTTTAATCCAGAGGCGCAAACCTTATTGACTGTGTAGGCAGGGGTCTCCTTCGGCACCCCAGCATATATTGAAGCTTGGCGCGCCGGGTTCTGCCCCAAACCAGCTTGGAGGACATTCCCCATAATAACCTCGTTTATATATACGCCGGTAAGTGAACTCTCGTAGTCATAGTATTGTTTCTCAAGGTCTATCATTCCAGAGTCCCTAAATGGGGTGGGCGCAAACCCTCTTACCTTCTCGTCAATTATCGGCCTTAAGCCAGCCCTCTTAAGAGCCTCCTTAATAACTATGCTTCCAAGCTTAACTACTGGAATATCTCTTAGAGAGCCGCCAAAATTCCCTATGGCTGTCCTAACACCACTCACTATTACAGCCTTATTATCCATTTAAATCTCACCATAAACAGTTTCTAGAATTATCTTGGCGGGTAGCATATATCTTTTATGATAAGATAACCTTTATTTTCGGCTCCACCAAATCAGGAGACTATTAGGTCGGCGGATAAGAATTCACCGGCTTTTCGGCACCTCATAGAGGACGTTGTCTTCTGATAGGATTAGAACGTTGCCGCACTTTAGGCACCTAAAGTACTTGTTAGTGGATCTCTCGCCCTTCTGCTCACCTAAAAGCTCAACTTCTCCATGTTCGCACTTCATTCTCTCCACTCAAGATAACGTGTAGCTTAACCCCAATATATTTATTCCGCCGCCTCAGCTATTAGTAGAGAAAGTCACATTGGTGGATACATTGAATGAAACCCTAAACTTCGCATTCTTCCTTCTAACATTTTGGCTAGTCGTGTATATCCTCAGTAGGAAGCTATCTCTAAGCAGGTATGGATTAGATATCCGGCCGTTTTTTATCAAATGGGAATCAAAGAAGTTTAGGGATCTTCTTTACAGGTGCTCAAGTAGGTGGGGGAGGGCTTGGAGGGCCTTCTCTTGGGTAAGCATGTTTATCGGCGTTGGGCTTATGGCTCTCGCATTAGCTTTTCTATTATGGAATATTGTTAGGGTAGTTATTGTTCATGAAGCATCCTCCTCAGTGGCATTAGTTATACCAGGAGTAACCCTTAGGCTGTACTGGCTGCCATACTTTCTGGTAGCCGTAGTCATTACCATCTTTATCCACGAAGCCGCTCACGGCGCCGTCGCCCTGAGCGAGAGCATAAGCGTAAAGTCCGCTGGTGCACTGCTACTAGCAACATTCTTCGGGGGCTTCGTTGAACTCGATGAAAGGGAATTAAATGTCGCCCCGCCTAAAGCTAAGATAAAAGTTTTCTCAGCTGGTTCAGCATCAAATTTGCTTGCTGGGCTAATTGTCTTCCTTCTCCTCTCTGGACTATTTATACAAATTCCATCTGGACTAATAGTTCTTGAGACCCTTGAGGAGGGGCCTTTACAGAGGGCTGGTATCAGAACATGGGATATAATATACGCCTTAAATAACCATGAGATCCACACTCTGCAGGATCTGGGGGATTTTATGTCTAGTGTTAAGCCAGGCGAGGAAATTGTTGTTAGGACTGGTAGGGGGGATTTCGTCGTAACCGCTGCGCCGAGCCCCGGATGTGGGCAGAGGGCCATCATCGGGCTGGTCTCCTCGATCCCGTATTATCCGAGTAGGCTTGGGCTCGGCTACCCGCTCGACGTACATCTATACCTCACGCTAAACTGGCTATTCATAGTGCTCGTCAGCGTCGCGGCGCTAAATATGCTCCCAATACCATACTTGGATGGCGATAGACTTCTGCAATGCCTAGCTGAGAGAGCAAGTAGGGTTGGAGCCGCAGTAAAGAAACTCCTCAACGCACTATCGATTTTCCTGCTTCTCGTAAACATAGTCATGTCAAGCGTCTAGCAGATGCGCGACTAGACTGGGAGGGCAGAGGCATGGTGAAATGTACTTCATGTGGTGTTAGGGAAGCCTTCTATTTGAGAGCGTATTCCGGCGAGAAGCTCTGCACAAAATGCTTCATTGAGTCTATTGAAGTTAAGGTTAGGGCGACGATCGCTAAGTACAAGATGCTGATGTTTAATGATAGGATAGCTGTCGCGGTCTCGGGTGGAAAGGACAGCGTTAGTCTACTACACATATTGGCGAGGATTGAGAGGGACTTCCCAAGGGCATCCCTATACGCCATAACCGTCGATGAGGGGATAGAAGGTTATAGGGACGAGGCGATTAGAATAGCCTCGGAGAACTGCCGGGCTCTGGGCGTAGAGCACCATGTAATTTCATTTAAAGACCTCTATGGCTACACGCTGGACGAGATCGTCAGGAGGGTTAGGGCCTCCGGAAGCCGCTTAACACCGTGCTCCTACTGTGGGGTTCTGAGGAGAAAGGCACTTAACATACTGGCTAGGAAAGTTAATGCGACGAAGATCGCCCTGGCCAATAACTTGGATGATGAAGTACAGACCTTCATAATTAATATAGTGCATGGGGATCCGCCGAGAATATCTAGAAGCGGGCCGGCCTTCAATGAGGAGATAGAGGGGCTTGTGCCCAGGGTTAAGCCCCTCTGCGAGATCCTAGAGAGAGAGGTAGCCCTCTACGCCTACCTGAAGGGGATAAAGTTTCAGGAGAACCCATGCCCATACGCCAGCGAAGCTTTAAGAAATGACATAAGAAACATGCTTAACAGACTCGAAGAGAAGCACCCGGGAACAAAGTACACAATCTTTAGATCCGCTGAGAGGATAAGGGAAAGACTAAAGGAAGCTAGGCCGGAGGTAAAGTTGAGACAGTGCAGTATATGCGGCGAAACAACTGTGGGAGAGATATGCCAAGCATGCAGGCTCCTCCAGAGTCTCTAGGCCAAGAACAAGGATTTTGGACGGCGGGTCACCGGGGCTCGACGCGCAGAATCCGCGGGCCCAAGCCAACCCGCCACTCGTACCCGCACCCCTCTGAGCACTAGGCGTCCAGGCTTAGGTTGCTCCCTCCCGGGCCTGGCCAGGTTCGCCCGGCAAACGCGGTTACACCCCCTCCTACGAGGGGTGCTCCGCGACCGCTAGCCCCAGAGGACAGGTACTCATTGTTTAGGGCTGGCCGAGCCAGCGGCCTTACGCGCCTTACCTCGGCTTTCGGCCCGCCATATAGGGGGTTTGCGGTCGAGGCTATTTGCCTCTCAGGGGACCCCTAGCCCCCCGCCTTAGACCCGCCGTCCAAGAATAAAATTATGGTTAGGGTTCTAATAAATTGTGTGCTCTGCTTAAGCGCTTTTCTTTCTGTAGGCTTCCATTAGTAGCGGCATTAGCATTGTTCCCCTCTCTATTATTCCTAGGCTGCCGCGTGCGCACCTCCTTTCGGAGAATCTTTCTATCCCGTCACTCTCCATTCCCCCGCCGGAGATCAGCAGGGGGACCGGGTCGTCGCTGTGTGCCCTTAGTTTGCATGGGGTTGAGTGATCGGCTGTCACGCATACGATCGTGTTCTCTAGGTCGATTCTCGGTAGAACCCTCCCAAAGAAGCACTCGTCTATGGTGGCGATCACCTTCGCTTTGAGGAGGCAGTTCCCATCATGCCCAGGCTCATCAGGCCCCTTAATATGTATGTAAAAGCAGTCGAACCTTTCTAGGTTATTTAATAGCCTCTCAGCCCTCAAGAGGCAGTCTGCAGCCGCGTCTCCGGAGGGGGGTGGAGCCTCGATCACATGCATGCCGGCGAGCTTGGCAACCCCCCTCTCAACTGGCATATCAGCTAAGCACGCAAATCTAACACCATATTTCTCGCATATATTATGGAATTTTGGCAGGGCATTGCCGGCGCCGCGTGCAATTATCGCATTAGCCTTAAGTTTACCCTCAGCCTCACGCCTCCTATTAACCTCATGTTCCTCAAGAACCTTGTGGCTCTTAGAGATGAACTCGTTCACCAGATCCGCTGAGACCCTCGCGGACTCGTTATCCTCGAGCGGGATGCACTCCCTTAAGGACATATCGACCCCGGACTTAGCAACCTCCAGCCCGGCAACCCTATCGTAAACCGGATCCATAACTGAAATCTTATCTGAGAGCGGGATACTCTTACTCCTTATCATTAGGACCCCCCTATAGCCGACCGTACTCTTAAACTCAAACTCCGCTGGATGGGATTCCAACCTAATGGCCCTGTTTATGGCTTGAGCGAGCCTTGAAGCCTCCTCGGTTGTTAGGTCTCTTCCAGCCCTCCTATCGACTATAACCCCACCCGAGCCAAGCGTTGCGAAGTTGCACCTCAGAGCTAGGTTCCCATCCACCACATCTAGGCCGGCTCCATAGGCCTCTATGGGTCCCCTCCTAATGTAATATATGTGGGGGTCGTATCCCAAAATTGATACAGCGGCCACGTGGCTCTCCGGAGCAACGCCCCGCCCAACAGTATACACCAAGCCGAGCTTACCCCTACTAGCCAAGAAATCCATGTTAGGTGTCTCGGCAAACTCAAGCGGCGTCTTATTTCCTAGCTCCTCTACGGGCAGGTCCCCCATGCCGTCAATGACAACATATATGAGCTTTGAACTAGACAATGGAGACCCACACTCACATAAACAACAAGGATTTAACTGAACATAAAATTTACCTAAAGTCGGGGTGGCCGATGAAACCTTTTATCTCCATTGGTGTAAGCTTTATCTGAGAAGTTTATTGTTGGTGGGCTTTATGGCGAAGCTGAGGGCTAGGTTACTTGATTTAGAGGCTGGTGGAAGGTTCATTGTTATTCTTAACCGCGAGGATGCTGAGGACCTCGGCGTATCTGGGCTCAGCAGAGTTAGGGTTTCAAAGGGGCCTAAGGATGTGACGGCGATAGTTAATTTGGCTATTGAGAGCATTCCAAGAGGCTATATTGGCATATATAACGAGGTTAAAGGTTCTCTAGGCTTAGAGGATGGGGAGGAGGTTGAGGTAGAGGCCATAGGTATACCGGCGTCAGTTTACCATATTAGAAGTAAGCTCGGCGGCAGAAGGCTAACCTATGAAGAGATGTATGAGATAGTTAGGGATGTGGTTAGTGGAAGGCTTAGCGAGGTTGAGCTTTCGGCCTTTATAGTGACCCTCCACGCATTTGGGCTGGATTTAGATGAGGCTGCGAGCCTATCGCTCGCTATGGTTGAGACTGGAAGCAAGCTTGACCTAAAGAAGCCGCTAATAGTGGACAAGCACTCCATAGGCGGCGTTCCGGGGGATAAGACAACACTCCTAGCGGTCCCAATTATAGCGGCTTCAGGCCTAACTATACCCAAATCCTCCTCACGGGCGGTAACTTCCGCTGCTGGAACGGCTGATAGAGCTGAGGTCCTAATGCCAGTTAACCTTAAACTGGATGAGGTGCGCGAGGTTGTTGAGAAGACTAATGGATGTATTGTCTGGGGAGGGGCGCTGGATCTGGCGCCCGCGGACGACATTTTCATTAGGGTTGAGCACCCACTATCAATAGACCCACTTCTTCTACCATCGATAATGAGTAAAAAGAAGGCTGTGGGGGCAAACCTCCTTGTGGTGGATATACCGACGGGTAGGGGGACGAAGGTGAAGACCATTGGGGAGGCGGATCTGCTGGCCAAGGATTTTCTTGAGATCGGTAGGAGACTTGGGATAAAGGTTAGGTGCGCTGTGACGTATGGGGAGCAGCCAGTCGGCTACACTGTTGGGCCCGCCCTAGAGGCCTGGGAGGCCTTAAACACGATAATGGGCAGGAGCAGGCCCTACGATTTAATTGATAAGGCTGTCCACATAGCGGGCATACTGTTGGAGATGAGCGGGAAGGCTAAGAGCGGTTATGGGAGAGAATTAGCCCTAAAGGTTCTTGAGGGCGGTAAAGCTGAGGAGAAGTTGAGGGAGATCATAGCTGCGCAGGGCGGGGACCCAAAGATGACTCCGGATGACATAGCGCTGGGCTCTCAAAGGTATACTGTCCGCTCAAAGAGGAGTGGTGTGGTCTTATGGATAGATAATTCTTTGATAATTGAGGCTGCGAGGTTGGCTGGGGCGCCAAGGGATAAGGGTGCAGGCATACTGCTACATAAGAAGATTGGGGACAAAGTTTTGGAGGGCGAGCCGCTGGCAACGATATTTGCTGAAAGGGCGAGTAGACTCGAGAACCCAATAAAGATCTTTGAGGAGAACCCGGCCATAGGCGTGGGGGATAGGATGGAGATGCTGATCCACGAGATCAGGGAGAGACCTATAGCGAAGAAGACCTTTGTTCTAGAGCGCTAGCCACGGCCGCTGAAGGCTAAGTATAAATACCCGTGAAGAACTTCTTTAAAATTCGTTTGGGAGGGGTGGTTTCATGGAGGAGTTCTTTAGAATAGCGCTTGAGCTTATTGAGTCGAGCGAGAGGCATGAGAGGTACAGGGGCGAGGAGTGTATAAACCTCATAGCCAGCGAGGGCCTAAAGTCCCCGGCCGTTAGGGAGATGCTACAGCTGATGATGGATCTCGAGTGCAGGTACGCTGAGGGAGAGAATGACCTCGCGGGGCGCGTCAAGAAGAGATATTATCAGGGGCAAAGATACATCACGGTAATAGAGAACTGCGTAACAGACTTAATGAAGAGGCTTTTCAGGTGTAATTGGGCTGATGTCCGCCTAGTCTCCGGAACCCACGCAAACCTAGCGGCCTTCAAGGGCATATCTCTGGCTACTAAAAATAGGAAGATGGTTGTTGCGCCCCTCAGTGCAGGAGCACACATATCTCACGACTACACGGGCCTAGCTGGCATGGTTCTGGGTCTGGAGAACATAGAGCTGGTATATGATATTGATGAGATGAATATTGATCCACATAGGTCGGCTGAGATAATTAGGGCTGCTAAGCCTGGCATAGTGACGTTGGGCGGAAGCCTATTCCTATTCCCGCATCCAGTTAAGGAGCTAAGCGAGGTTGCACATGAGGTCGGTGCATACCTAGTCTACGATGGAGCCCATGTATTGGGGCTAATAGCCGGTGGGGAGTTCCAGGATCCCCTGAGGGAGGGGGCTGACTTCATAACAGCATCAACGCATAAGACCTTTCCAGGGCCCCAGGGCGGCGTGATCCTCGCTGAGAATAGGGATGAGTGGATGGAGAAGGCTATAAAGAGCGTCCAGTATGCGATATTCCCGCTGAGCACATCTAATACGCACCTTGGAAGGCTCCCGGCAACGGGCATAGCCGCGCTTGAAGTGAAGCTTTTCGGCGAGACCCTAGCCAGGCAGACTGTTAGGAACGCGCAGGTTGCTGGGCAATACCTTTATGAGAGGGGCCTAAAAGTTCTCGGGGAGAAGAAGAGTTTTACTAGGTCGCATCAGCTGGCCGTGGACGTGCGGGAGTATGGCGGAGGTGGGAAAATTGCCGAAGACCTTGAAAGGGCAAACATAATTCTAAACAGGAATATACTGCCATACGATGACCAGAATAACCGGGAGAACCCATCTGGACTGAGAATAGGCTTCCAGGAGATAACTAGAAGGGGCTTCACGGAAAGCGACGTAAAATACCTATGTGACCTAATGCTGGACATAATTAAGGGCAAGCGTAAACCGGAAGAAGTAAGAGAAGATGTCATAGCCCTAAGAAGAGAACACGACGAAATCAAATATGGATTCCAAAGTGTAAAAGAAGCCATAGAGTACCTGCAGAGAAGCCTAAGAGGAATATAGATAGTGAAGAGAGAAAAGACTGTCGAAAGAGTAAAGAAGATTCTTATTCGGATTATGCGTTAAAAGTCAGGCTAAAATTACAAAGCCAATGGATATTTTTATGAAGCCCATATTATCCTAGGAAGATTATTGAGTTTAGAACCAAGCAAAAAAGGAATTGATGGGCAACTAAGCGCTTAATATGAAGGTGGGAGAGGAGAGGGCTAGGCTCAGAAAATGTGAGAAATAGGCAAGAGGATTTGCATGCGGCATACAATCAATTTTTCCTAGAAACTCTTGATTACTCTTGGTATTTTTCCAGCCCTAAGAGCGTGATCTGCCAACACGAATGCGAGACATGCTTCGACGACGGGTACGGCCCTTGGGACTATGCAGGGGTCGTGTCTCCCAGTGATCTGAATTTCCTCCTCACTCGTCGTCTCCAGGTTCACTGTTCTCTGCCTTTTAGATATTGACGGTGTTGGCTTAAACGCAACCCTAAGCTTAATCGGCATGCCATTAGACAGCCCGCCAACTATGCCGCCAGCATTATTTGTCAGCGTAATAATTTTCCCCTCCTTTATTGCATACTGATCGTTGGCCTCAGAGCCCCTCATCAAGGCAGCCCTAAAGCCAGCCCCGAACTCGACGCCCTTAACGGCCGGAATATCAAATAGCATCTTAGCTATGTCCGAGTCCAGCGAGTCGAATATCGGCTCACCCAACCCCGCCGGGACGTTCAGCGCTATTCCTTCAACTATGCCGCCAACGCTATCGCCCTCCCTAGCGGCCCTAAGGACCTCCTCAATCATCCTCTCAGCATCCTCCGGCACAGCGCACCTAACGGGGTTCATATAAACGTTCCTTCTAATCTCGTCATATGACACCTCACGTTCAACCCTAACACCACCAATCTGCACTGTATGGGCCAGGACCTCAACGCCAATTAGGCTTAGGAGCTTCTTCGCGATCGCGCCAGCCATAATGTAGGCTGCAGTCACCCTACCCGAGAACCTTCCACCACCGCGCGGATCATTAAAGCCGCCGTATTTCACCCTAGCCGTGTAGTCCGCGTGCCCCGGCCTAGGCCTAACCATAACGGACTCGTAGGGCCTAGAGTCGACATCCATGTTCCTGACGATCATGCATATGGGCGCGCCGGTGGTGTAGCCCCTATAGATGCCTGAGAGGATCTCAACCCTATCCTCCTCCCTCCTGGGCGATGTCACCTCAGAGAGGCCTGGCCTCCTCTTATCGAGCTCGGCCTGTATATCCGCCTCGTTTAGGGGGAGACCTGCGGGGCAGCCGTCTAGGACCGCCCCTATACATAATCCATGGCTCTCGCCAAAGCATGTTAGTACAAGCGCCTTGCCTATCGAGTTACCATTCAAATAATATCCGCCCCGAGTAGACGCATATCCCTAATGAAATTTGGGTAAGACTTACTTATACATTCGGCGTCATGTATAATTGTCTCGCCCTTAGCTCCGAGGGCTGCGACAGCGCAGGCCATCGCTATTCTATGGTCTCTATGGGGGTCTATCTCCACGCCATGGAGGCGGACACCGCCATGGATAATTAGAGATTCGCCTAAAGCCTTTATATCAGCACCCATCTTCGTTAGCTCGCTTAGCAGGGCCTCAACCCTATCAGACTCCTTGAACCTAAGTCTCCTAACGCCGCCTATCGTAGACTCGCCATCAGCGAAGCATGCTAGGACAACGCAGACCGGGACCAAATCCGGGTTATCCCTCATGTCAACATTAATTGGTTTTAGGTGGCCCTCAACGCCCATAACCTCCACATAATCTGGGCCGACATCTACTATAGCCCCCATATCACTGAGTATTCTAATAATCCTTCGATCCCCTTGAAGGCTATCCCTTAATAGGTTCTTGACCCTAATATGAGACCCGGTTACGGCGGCCGCCGCGAGGGGGAAGGCTGCTGAGGAGTAATCGCCTTCAATATCATGGTTATAGGGCTTATACTCCTGCCCCGAGGGCACATAGAATAGGCTTCCGGACGAAACTGTCTTTACACCATGTCTCATAAGGATATCCACTGTTATATCCACATAGGGCTTAGATTCGAGGGGCGTTAAGAGGTATATATGCGTGTCACTTTGGGCCATTGGAGTCGCAAATAGTAGGCCTGAGATGAACTGTGAGCTTACGTCTCCCCTAATCTCAGCCCTACCGCC
>Ga0105162_1000059_pt1 | contig 70198 bp, 79 predicted proteins | sample JNZ201metaG_FD_81532 | JGI IMG/M metagenome (GOLD analysis project Ga0105162, IMG submission 81532) | Hot spring microbial communities from Jinze hot spring, China to study Microbial Dark Matter (Phase II) - JNZ 20120812A | ecosystem: Environmental > Aquatic > Thermal springs > Hot (42-90C) >...
GATATCTGGAGGTCGACTACTATCCAATTTTGCAAAAGCTAAGGGTATCATAGAACAACTTGCAAGCGCTATGATAAAAGCCATCAAAAATGCAGTAAATACTCTTTTATCCATTTTCTCTCCCAACATTTAAAAAAGTATCCGGGATATAAATATATTGTTGGAATTTAGATTACTATTAAGTTTTTACTTCTAATTCAAATTTAAGCCATTTGTTGGGATATTTTCCATGATTCCAAGAGGCCATGGAGAGTATCCCACTTTGAATTTTAGAGAGTTCTTTATCTTCTACTGGTATGTGTCCGATGATTTTCACCTCTCTTTTATTTGGAAAATAAATAGTGAAAAAATGCCATTCTAAATGGATTTAGAAACCACCCTCCCCCCTTTCTGTTTGGAGGCTGGTTTAATGGTGTCACACTTGAAAGAAGCCCGAAAAAAGAACGAAAACTTAATTGCCTTAAGAATTCCAAGGGAGTTAAGTGTAACACTTAGGAAAATAGGCATAAACCCGAAAGAAGCATTTTTAAAGGCGCTTTATGAAATAGCAAAAAGAAACAGCCTCAGCACGGCCTCGAAAAAAGAAAACCCAATTTTAAGCCCGTTTTTGAAAATGAGCATGAATTTTTGGTGCGGCCGCCGGGATTTGAACCCGGGTTGCCGTCGTGGCAGGCCGATGTCCTAGACCAGGCTAGACGACGGCCGCCCATTATTCAAGTTACGTTTTAAGTTCCTCAAATATTAATCCTTTTTGGCATTCTCTCATCCCTTTTCTACTTAGAGTTCTGTAAAACTTATTATAGTTTATTCTTAAAAATTTTTAATCCTCATCATAATAGTTGTTGCGTTGATGTTCTTTAGTGTTTTTAGAGTGTGTATCGAAATGTTTTTATGTAAAAATTTACATTTCATTGTTATAAAATACATTGTGTGATCCATATGAAAATCAACGCTAAAGAGGTAGCGTTAATAAGTGTTTTTGCCGCCTTGCAACTTATTATATCAAGGCTTCCCGGGATCCCCATATATGGTGTAGCTGAAGGGAGGATAGAGCCGCAGCTTATCCTAATGCCAGTTATGGGGCTTATTCTTGGACCGTGGGTCGGCGGATTAGCGGCCTTTATAGGTAATTTCATTGCTTGGCTAATCCCAACAACAACCTTCTTTGGGATGCTTATGCTACCAACCGTACCAATTGGCACAATTGTATGTGGTTCTCTCTCCAGATCGGGAAATAAATCAGATTGGAAATTGGCTGCCGCAATACTTGCCCTTCTCAACCTCCTCTGGTACCTCTCTCCACCAGGTCTCTTAGTACCATATTATCCAATCCTACATCTGCTGGCGCTAGCCCTTATACTATTGCTCCGAAGCAAAATATACAATTATATAAAATCTGATATTAAGAGGAAATTTGCCATAGGCGTAACGATTGCAGGTTTCAGTGGCATAATGGCTAATCATATGACCGGAAATCTAATTTATATCGTCTCGGTAAACTGGTTTGTTCAACTTAAGGGCATTAAGGATGCTCTTACTAGCCTTGGTTTCTCATGGCTAAAGTCAGGTCTTCCAAAGAATGACCCTACGGGTTTGGGAACGATCTTCACAATATTCTTCCCAGTATCAGTTGTTGAAAGGATAATACTTACCATATTGTCCTCACTGATATGCATCGGCGTTGTCTACACGCTAAAGAGGAGCGGATTTATGGAATTCTAGACGCCCCACAAATTTTTATACCACCGTTTTTCTATATCCTTTTAGGGTCCTTTTATGCCCATCAAAATATATCCATACGTGATTTTCCTTCCTAAGGGCAGTAAGTATGATGTTCTGAGGGCTATCTTTGGCTCCTCAGTCCCAATTGATATATTGAGATTTGCCCTAAGGAGGGGCTTTTCGGAGAAGATTTACCAGAAGGATTTAATTGATAGTTTAGGTTACTCAAACAAGACTATTATAGAGCACTTGAAGGCGCTTGTAAATCTTGGGATACTAAGCGAAGATATGGAGAAGAAGGAGGTGTCCGGAAGGACTACATGGCTTAAATCATATATGCTCACGGATCTGGGCAGGTGGTTCGCGCTCCTCTTAGTTGAAGAAGAGAACCTCCCAAGAGAGAGGAAAATCGAAATTGTATATAATGTGTTTAGGTCTTATGTAAGGTGGATTAGTAAGACCGCTGAGAACCTAGGGATTGACAAGAAAGATCTCTTTAAAATATTTGATGAAGAGATGAATAAAATAGATTGCTAGACCGATTTCGCGAAAAATTAATTTCACTTTGAGCCATAGAAATAATTACGCTTGAGCGGGGATTCGATTCTTATGGAGAGGTTCGATGTTATTGTTGTTGGCGCTGGATCGGCTGGCTGCGTGGCTGCCAAGACCGCCGCAAAGGCTGGCTTATCCGTTTGCCTAATCGATTATAAAGATGCCGGCTCCATCGGCGATAAGATTTGCGGAGACGCTATTGGTAAGCATCACTTCGATAACCTCGGTTTAGCCTACCCAAAAGGGGATGAGCTTGAAAGGAATATTGTGGGAATAGAGGTTTACTCACCGGACATGGAGACGGTCTTTAAGCTTAGCGGCGAAGGGCTCTATGGCTTTATAGTGAATAGGCATGCCTTTGTGCAGAGGTTACTTAGGGAGGCCATGGACGCTGGAGCGATGCTACTCGATTCGATGCAAGTTATTAAGCCAATAATAGAGAATGGATTTGTTAAAGGGGTTATTGCTAGGGATCGAAGAACGGATTCGAGGAGGAGGATTTTGGGGGGCGTGACGGTTGATGCGAGCGGCGTCTCCGCCGTGATAAGAAGAGAGCTCCCGCCGGAGATGGGGATAGAGACTGTCATAGATAGGGGGGATGAGGTTGTATGCTACAGGGAGATACGCGTTCTAGAAAATGAAGTTGATGAGCCGGAGTTCTGCAAGATATACCTTGACTTAAATATTGCCCCAGGAGGCTATTACTGGATCTTCCCGAAGAAGGGGAGTAAAGTTAATGTTGGGTTGGGTGTCGCGGCGGTTGGCGATTTCCCAAGTCCGAGGGAGCAGCTCTATAAGTTCGTCTTAAGTAGGCGGGTCTTCGAGAACTCCACTCTAGTTCACGGCGGTGGCGGTATCGTCCCAACAAGGCGCCCACTCGACTCGTTTGTTGGCAATGGGGTAGTTATTATAGGCGATGCTGCATGTAATGTAAACCCTATTCATGGGGGAGGAATTGGTCCGTCAATGATGGCTGGAAAAATAGCTGGCGAGGTCATCTCTAATGCACTTAAAGATGGCGAGCCGACGATTAAGAGACTCTGGCCCATAAATGTGCAGTACATGAAAACTTATGGGGCGAAGCAGGCAGGACTGGACATTTTTAGGCTATTCTTGCAGAGCCTATCAAATGAAGAGATCAATTATGGAATGAGATATAAGATAATAAAGGAGGATGATGTACTAAAGGCGGGGCTTAAGGGGGATGTTCGCCTCAATATAACTGACGCTACGAGAAGAGCGTTTATGGGATTAGGCAGAATCTCCCTCTTAAGGAAATTGCATAGGATGACTAGGAAGTCAAAGGCCGTGAAAAGAATCTATGAAGAGTATCCCCAATCGCCTGAAGATATGCCCGAATGGAAGTTGAAAGTTAAGGCAATATGGGAAAATAAGTGAACGACCCTTTTAATTAGATTGTTATATTGAGTACATTTTTGTTCACAAAAGTTTTAAATAGTACATAAGAACACTATTTACATCATCCTAAACATTTAGTTTAGGGTGAACTGGTATGAGAAAAGTTCTCTTAGGCGAAGACGATGTTCCAAAGCAATGGTATAACATTCTCCCTGATCTCCCAAAACCCTTGCCTCCGCCAATAAATCCGGTAACAAGAGAACCCATCAGGCCAGAGGAATTAATGGCTCTTTTTCCAAAAGAATGCATCGTGCAGGAAGTTAGCCAAGAGCGGTGGATAAACATTCCGGAGGAAGTCCGCGAAATCTACATGCTCTGGAGGCCAACGCCGCTTTATAGAGCTATTGGTCTTGAAAGGGCTCTTAAGACTCCAGCAAAAATATATTATAAGCATGAGGGAGTTAGCCCGCCTGGCAGTCATAAGCCCAACACCGCTGTGGCGCAGGCCTATTATGCGATGAAGGAGGGGCTTAAGCGGTTAACAACTGAGACTGGTGCTGGGCAGTGGGGTTCAGCGTTAGCCTTCGGTTGCATGTTGTTCGGATTTAAGGCAACAGTATATATGGTTAAAGTCAGCTATAACCAGAAGCCTTATAGGCGCATTCTAATGGAAATGTGGGGCGCAGACGTATATCCAAGCCCAAGCACAAATACTGAGAGTGGAAGAAAGATACTTAAAAATGATCCGGATAACCCTGGGAGTCTAGGTATAGCTATAAGCGAGGCGATAGAGGACGCCATAACGCACGAGGACGCTAAATACTCTCTTGGAAGCGTCTTAAACTTCGTGTTACTGCATCAAACGGTTGTGGGATTAGAGGCTAAAAGGCAGATGGAGTTCATGGACGATTATCCAGACCTAATTATTGGGTGTATTGGTGGCGGAAGTAGCTTTTCGGGGCTCTTTTGGCCATTCTATTATGATAAGGTTTCAGGCAGGGCTCCAAAAGAAGTTGAATTTCTGGCAGTGGAACCGACAGCATGTCCATCCATAACCAAGGGCTTCTACACTTATGACCACGGGGACACCGCACGTCTGACACCGCTACTAAAAATGTATACTCTTGGGCACATGTTTATCCCGCCGCCGATACATGCTGGTGGCCTAAGATATCATGGGAAGGCGCCAACCCTATGCCTACTAAGTAAAGAAGGTATTGTTAAGACAATAGCGTATAATCAGGTTGAGGTCTTCCAAGCAGCTCATCTATTCGCTAAGACGGAGGGTTTCCTACCAGCTCCTGAACCCAGCCACGCGATAAAAGCAGTCATAGATGAGGCGCTGAGGTGCAAGGAGACTGGAGAGGAGAAGACAATACTATTCCTGCTATGCGGACACGGCCACTTTGACATGCAGGCTTTCAGCGATTACCTATCGGGAAAGCTAATGCCATATGAGTATCCGGAGGAGAAGGTTAGGGAAGCCGTGAAGAAATTAAAGGAGCTTTATCCGTGGCTTGAGATGGAACAATAATGCGTATAAACGCTACTTACATCCCACCTTTTTAGAAGGCGACGAAAGCCATCCCGAGGACAGGTTATAGACATTAAAGTCTTTTCCCACCCTTGGTAAAAGCGTTAAGAGCAATACTTCAATTTTACCTTTACTTAACTTTTATATGTGAGAGGTCTAATGGGAATTTATGAGTGGTGGTTACGCTATATTTGAGAGTAAAGTTTGGCTTGGACAATGAAAGAGAAGATTGATGTATGATGAGAAGCGCAATAATTCTTGCTGGGGGTCAATCAAGAAGGTTTCAAAATGGAAGCGGCCGATGGGTTGATAAGGCTTTAGCAGAACTCTTTGGAAAGCCCCTCTTAGTACACATAGTAGAGAATGTGAAACTTGTTGTTGACGAGATTATAATATGCGTTAACAATGCTGCCAGAGGGTCCCATTATCTCAGGGTTTTAGAAAATTACTCAATCACGGATGTAAAGACTTGTGTTGATGCAAAGTTTCCACATGTTCAGGGGCCCTTTGCGGCCATTGCAACAGGCCTTAAGAAGTCGGGTGCAAACCATTGTGTGATACTTCCCTGTGATGCCCCTCTCATTAGGCCGTCTGTCATCGATTATCTATTGAAGCTTGTCGAGCATCTAGATATATGTGTGCCAATACATCCAGACGGAAACATTGAAGCGCTCTTCTTTTCGTGTAATAGGGTAAGGACTGCTGGGATTGCTGAATTGCTTTGTCTTCTGGGACGCAGCAAGCCAGTGGACATAATAAGGGCTTCCTCCAGAATAAAATTTGTCTCTACCATTAACGAATTAAAAAACCTGGATCCAGATTTCAGGAGCTTCATAAATATAAATTTTAGATCGGATCTTGTTAACCTTCCGGTGAGGTTTTCAAAGGAGGGGCCTGTGACAAAAAGCATAGACTTAAACCTTATCCAACCATTATCTCCAGAGATATCTTCTTTAGAAAAAATTGCTAAAAAATATGCGGATGGGGAGTACTTGAATACAATTGATGGCATTTCAGAAACGTTAAGCATTTTTGAGAAGAGGGGCATTCATTTTTGGGCTGGGGTTCTCTGGGAAACTAAGGGAAGGATCTTCCATGCGTTAGCACTTAATGAGGAGAAAACTGGGAGAATTAAAGAATACTATGTTAACAGTAAAGTAGCGTTTGAAAGGGCTGCGCGCAAATACGCCGCAGAATCGGAAATTTACAAAAGCTGGCAGATAAAATTCCTGTTTGAGAATGCGCGTGGAGACGAAATCTGGTGCCTAAACATGAGAGAGGAAATCGCTGCCCTGCTCTCAGGTGAATAAATAAACAATGATCATGCACCAGCCGCCCTTAAAATAGTTTCACTAAAGATGGTATGCAAAGGTAAACGTTAAATTAGAATTGAAGTTAGGGCAGATATTTCTGTTGGAGGTTTTAGCTGAGGATTTATCCGATGAGGAAAGCGGGTATTGCTAAAAATACTATAATGCATTAACCTAGTTTTTCTAAATAAGAATAAGAAATAATGAGGATTAGTATTCCTTAGCTAGGCTCTTAAAACTTCATAGAAGAGCTTCTTCACAGCGGATATTCTCGACTTCTGCGCTACAACATCTTTAGTCGTAAAGTCTAACGCCTTCTCGGGGCACCACTCCACGCACTTTGGGGTTCCATTACATGTATCACATACAAAGACGACTTTCTTGTCTGGGTGTAGCATTATAGCTCCATAGTCACACGCTTCAATGCACCATCCACATCCATTGCACTTGTCCTCATCAATAAGTATTATCCCTGTTTCCTCAGACTGCTTTAGGGCATCGCGTGGACATGATGCTACACATGGTGGATCTTCACATAGCCTGCATGCAAGGGACATATTCACTGTTAAGCCTAGCCTCACGATTCTTATGCGTGACTTTAGTGGATTAAATGACTTCTCCTTCTCGTATGAGCATATATATTCGCATACTCCGCACCCAACACATTTATCTGGATCAACTGAAACGAACTTTCTTGCGTGTATAGATGGTTTAGCTATGCGTGACATGCCCTCTCCCTCCCCATACTACTAAACCTTTCTCTCAACTATGTAGGCTAAATCCTCTAGACCCAGCTCCTTAATCTTTTCGAGTGTTGGAACGCCGTCCTTAGTCCAGCCCCTATGTATATAGTAATCATCAAGCATAAAGTCCAGTTCTTCCTGAGTTATGTAAGAACCCTTCGATACTGTTTCGTCGGGAATTGGTGCCGTCATGACCTTAATTGGTAAATGATCATCTTTCCTTGAGAGACCCTCTCTGATATTAGCTAGTCTTGCCAGGTTGCTCAGTCTCTCGCCAGCTCTCTTAAGCTCCTCGGCTGTCATCTCCATACCTGTTACAAGCGTATAGTACTTCGCTAGATCCTCAAATCCCTTATAATAAACTCCTCTAGAGAACTTACAGACGATTAGTGAGTCAATTATCATGTATAGGTCCTCTATCTCAATAACTAATTTAGATCTGCCCTTTTCAAACTTGAACCTATCAACTTTTCCAGCTATGTCTAGGGCGTATGCTCCATGTCTATTGTGGTCCGCGCCTCTAAAGGATACCGCGTAGCCTAAGGCTGCTGTCTTTAGACCCCTAATATCATAGCCAGTCATTTCAACGCCCTTAATGTGGTTAGCAAGCTTTTCAGCGCCCTTACCAATAAGTTCAGCAGCCCTCTTAACGCCCTCAGCTAATATATTGCCTAGCCCCTCACGCATACCCATCATTTCAACGAGCTTAATCATGGCTTCAGCATTGCCGAACTTTAAGTCCAGTCCACCAGTGTCTTCCTTAGTCAATATTCCATGCTCATAGCAATCCATGGCGAAACCAGCAATGACACCAGCGGATATTGCATCCATACCATAGTAGTTGCATAGATCTATGGCCTTGACTATTGCGTCCATTCTATCTACGCCGCAGTGAGGGCCGAAGGCCCAGAGGGGCTCATACTCAACCCTCGCCATCGTCCCCTTATATGGTCCCTCGGGCACGACCGCAATATGCTCGCACCTCATTGCGCATGATGAGCAACCATTAATCTTAGTGACGAAGCGCATATTCAGGTATTCGCCACTAACTCTCTCAGCGCCCTCAAAGATGGCGTTTGTGAAGTTTCTTGTTGGCAGGCAGCCAAGAGAGTTGTGGACCAGAACGTTCTGTGGCGTTCCAAGGGTCCTGTACTTGACAGTTGCGGGTCCCTTCATCCTCTCGTGCAGAATTTTAACGAACTCTAGGAACTCTTCAGGCTTAGCCACGGAAACGTCTTTTGTGCCCCTAACGGCTATGGCTTTAAGGTTCTTTGAGCCCATAACCGCGCCTAGGCCGCATCTCCCAGCAGCCCTTGTTTTATCATTTATTATACATGCGATCCTAGAGAGCTTCTCTCCAGCAGGACCTATGCTTGCTAGCCGAATGTAATAGTCGCCCAGCTCTTCCCTTATAATATCCTCGGTCTCCTGCGGGGATTTGCCCCAGAGGTGCTTGGCATCCATTATCTGTACGCTGTCGTCGTCTATCCAGACATAAACTGGCTTTTCAGATTTGCCCTCAAATATGACTGAGTCATAACCAGCCCTCTTAAGCTCGGCTCCAAAGAAGCCGTGCGATTTAGCCTCAGCAATACCATAGGTCTGCGGGGACTTAGAGACAAAAGCATGTCCATTACCACCTGTCGGAGCGATGGTTCCACTTAACGGACCCGTCGTAAGGACTAGGGGGTTCTCCGGACTAAATGGATCGAGACCAGGCTTACTATTGTCAAGCCATAAGCGTATGCCTAAACCTATCCCTCCAATGTACTTTTTAGCAGTTTCTTCCTTCAGCGGTTCCGTTTTGATATTCCCCGTCGATAAGTTTATTCTGAGGATTCTGCCGGCATACCCAAACAAGGTCTCACCAACCCGCTTTTACCTATTCTTTCATGTTCGCATTATATTAAGGAAGATTTTTCAAATATTTATAGTTTAATTTTCTGCGAATTTAAATATACTCCCTCTTGGATTAGGCTTCCATGGTGCCAAAATGAGTTCTTCCTTGTACATATACAATGCGTCGTAAGAGGTGGAAATATTATAAGGAAAACCAACAAATCAAATGTGATACTCTATACTCTCTCGAAGTTTGCTCGTCTCCTGCGAGACTTGATTTTTCCTCTTTACAGTTCCATGTAAATCGTTCTTTATTGGATTGCGAAACGTATGCATAAGGGCTGTTAAGTTTATTTTTAATGGAACTATGCTTGAACTATAACTAAGTATTTCTTACTTTATTTAGCAAGGAATCTTTTCGTCTTTTACCCAAAAGCAGAAAACAGTAGCAAAAAAGATGTTTTAATATTTTTCTTCATTTTTCTTTCCCATTTTTATAAGAGTTGTCTTCGAACTACTAGAAAAAAGATAAAAAGTAAAATATTTCGATTAATCTCACCTCTTTTGGGATTAAAGAGTTTTGTGAGGTTGAATTTTATGTTAAGTGATCTGACCGATGAGGTTAGGTCTCCAACTCACGCTGAAGATTTAAAGTTTCGTTTAGCAACAGTTGATCTTCTTAGGACAGCTAAAAAGTATTACACCTATAGGGAACTAGCAGCTAAAACTAACTTGCCAGTAACTGTTTTAAGCCGGTATGTTAAGGGTCATGTTCTCCCAAATAAGGAGAGAGCGCAACATCTTTGGTGCATTCTCTCCAGGATGGTTGGAATTGAGAATGAATTTAGGAGGAGAATTAAATTTAACGATGATGGATACTTTGACAACACACTTTTAACTAGCGACATAATCCTCTTGAGACAGGCTGCGAACTATGCTGTGGCAAAGTTCGCCGGAAAGAGAATAACTAAAGTTCTAACAGCTGCTGTTGATGGTATCCCGTTAGCGACAATGGTTGCCAACGCTTTAGGCGTGAACCTCATTATTGCAAAGACAAGCAAAGAGGCCGGCATCTCATACTTCCTTGAGGAAACATATATTTTAAACGATTTAGGCTACGCGATAACATTCTATGTTCCAAAAGACTCTGTGAAAAAGCGTGACAGCGTGTTATTGGTTGATGGGGTAATAAAGAGTGGGGAAATACAAAAGGCACTACTAAATTTGATCTATAAAGCTAAAGCCGAGGTTGCGGGAATATTTGCAATGGTGTCCATGGGAGACTCATGGATCCATAAGGTAAAGATTCCATCAGAATGCCCAGTAGAAATAATCCTGAGACTATAACCGAAAGCTATTGGGCGAAGTTTATCGTTTAGTCCTCTCTCTTTTCTTCCACCTTAAATTCCTACTTCTACATTTTCTGCATTTCTTGGCAGTTGGGGCATTTCTGACTCCACAGTCTCTGCATATTTTCAAATATAGTCTCTTCTTCTGGGCGATGGTTCTTTTTAAGGGATCGACTAGAGGCATTATGATCAGCCCTTAATTAAATAATTAAATCAAAAAATTGCTGCGGATAAAAATATGCTTTTTGGTTCTAGGGGATATATGTCTCCTTATACCACTCAGCAAATTTTCTGAGAGCCCTTGCGCGGTGCGAAAACCTGTTCTTTTCTTCAATAGTCATCTCGGCAAAGGTTTTGCCCGGTTCTTCATTAGGCTCAAAGATTGGATCAAAACCAAAGCCTCCGCTGCCCTTAGCTTCCTCGGCGATTTTGCCATAAACTACCCCATGAAAATGCTTCACCTTTTCTTCGGGGTTGCAGAAGGCAACCACCGACTTAAAGTATGCTTTGCGCTCTTCTACGCCCCATAGGAGTTTTAATAGCCCTCTTATGCCTATTGTTCTGTAAACGTATGATGAATATGGTCCTGGGAAGCCATTGAGCGCCTCCACGAAGAGGCCAGTGTCTTCAACAATTACTGGCAAGTTTGTTTCCTTAGCGGCGTTCATAGCGCTAATTTCAGCAATTCTTTCTATGTTATCATCCTGAACTTCTAACGTTTTAGCCCTAATCATGGCTACGGATATGGAATATTCGGCCAGAATTCTTCTAGCCTCATTAAACTTGTTTACATTTTTTGTAGCGAAGAAAATTAGTCTTCCGTATGGGAAGTTCGCGTCTATTGGCAATCTTAGCTCACCTCTCCGCTATATATCTCCCCCTTTTCTCTATCTCAGATACTCTATCTAAAACATCTTTAGTGGAATCTGGACCCATTTCCTCATCATACCCCTCTATGATGGCGTTAAAGCACTCATCAACGTAATTATAATGCGTGCTTGCCAGAGCCCTCTTCACTAAGTGGAGATCTACTCCTTGGTACTCTAAGTCCGTACTCTGCTCACTAAGCCCAAAGTCCACTAGAACTATTTTTCCCTCCGGCGTTAAAATCATGTTTGATGTTGTGAGGTCGCCATGTACAATACCGTTTTTATGTAGCTTGCCTATCAGCCTACCTATCTGCCGGCATACCTTAACCCTTTCCTCGCTTGGTAAATCGTTGAGTATATTCTTTATTTGCTTCCCCTCAACATATTCCATAATTATTGTCGCCTCCTCAAGATCGACCATGAACACTATGGGCGTTGGGACGCCAGCCTCCTTAGCCTTATGAATCATCTGCGGCTCATGCTTGGTCCTCTGAATTTGTATGGCCCTGTCCAGCTCCTGTAAACGATACTTTTTTGGCAGCCTCCTCTTAAAGATAACTTTCCGCCCATACCACACTCCCAAATAGATGCTTGCCTCAGCACCCCTCTTTATCAAAGTGCCCAATGTGGAGTAATCTTGCGAAGCGCTGTTCTGGTTAGGGAAGCTACTAATGTGCTCCGAACCATGGGACGTCGACGTCATCCAGCCTCCACTTCATTCTGACAAAGCTTTTCTCAATGGGTATTGTTAAACCATACTTGTAGCATAGTACGCCAGTCCACGCTATCATAGCGCCATTGTCTGTCGCATATTCTTTAGATACGACGGAGAAGTGGGCGCCGTGCTCCTCAGCCATCGCTCTCAGCATGGATTGGAGTCTCTTGTTCGCTGCAACCCCCCCAGTCAATAAGACCTCTACTTTCTCAGTATGCGCCAGCGCCCTCTCTGTTACCTCGGTGAGCATAGAGAAGGCTATTTCCTGAAGACTAAAGCACAGATCCTCAAGAGGATATTTCCCCCCACGCAGTAGATTAACGGCCGCGGTTAACAGTCCGCTAAAAGACATGTCCATTCCCTTAACTGTATATGGGAGCTGTATCAGCCTTCTGCCCCTGGAAGCTAATTCCTCAAGAGCTGCCCCCAATGGTTTACCCGGCTCGGGCCTCAAGCCAGCCTCCCTAGCGAATACATCAAGACAGTTCCCAACGGCTATATCTAGTGTCTCACCGAAAATCCGATAACGACCTGCCTCAAAAGCAGATACAATTGTGTTACCACCGGAGACATAAAGTGTAACTGGATCCTTAACACGATTAACCATTCTGCCCATTTCTATATGGGCTAAGCAGTGGTTAACCCCAACCAATGGTTTACCTAGATATGATGCTAAGGCCCTAGCGACGGTTGCGCCAACCCTTAGGCATGGGCCTAACCCAGGACCTTGGGAGAACGCTATTACATCTATTTCTTTGGGCTTTATTCCGGCCCTCCTAAGGGCTTCGGCTATAACCCTCCCGGCAACTATGGCGTGATGCCTAGATGCTTCTCGAGGATGGATCCCTCCTTTATCTGGAATATAGACGTCATTCACGTTCGCAAGTACCTCGCCGTCAAACGAGACTATTCCAACGCCAAAATCATCAGCCGTGCTTTCTATACCAAGAGAAAAACCTTCACGCATATAATTTTTAGAGCTCATACATCCTTTTAAAGATGATGGAAAAAGTTGTGAGGTCATCAACATATTTTTATCTTTGGTAGGTATATATTTAGATATTTAGGGAAAGTGATGACGAAGCAGAATGACCTAGAGCGAAAGGCCCTTGAAATAATAATGAAGAGTGGAAGTAAGGGCGTATTGCAGTCGGAGCTCTGGCGCGAGATAAATGTTACGAGTAGGGAGGGCTCTAGAATCTCAATCAGGCTTGAGAATAGAGGGCTCATTTACCGTGAGCCTGAGCTATCAAGGGGAAGATGGACATATAGGCTCTACCCGAAGCATCATCCGGTCTCTATGGACTCGATACTTAATTGCCCATGCATTTCATGCAAAGAAAACTCTATATGCGGCGCCAACAGCGTGATCACTCCTAATAAATGTGAAAAATTCACGCAGTGGATTCTAGAAGAATCTTTTCAGTAAAGATATTTTCTGGTGAAAGGGAATTTTGTCTGGGAGATGGCTTGAGAGACGGAAGAGAGACTACTATTATAAGAGAGCAAAAGAGGAGAATTATAGGTCACGAGCCGCATATAAGCTTAAGCAATCTGTAAAGAGGTATAATTTCATTAAACCCGGTGACGTAGTTGTTGATTTGGGCGCAGCTCCCGGGGGATGGCTACAAGTAGCTAGGGAAATAGTTGGTGATAAGGGTTTTGTTCTCGGCGTAGACATCAGGAAGATAGAGCCACTAGGTTATGAAAACATATATACGCTGGTCGGCGACATAATGGAGCCCAATATCCCTGAGAGAATAAAGGCTGTCTTACCGCGGCCAGCAGATGTGGTGTTATCCGATGTCTCCCCCAACATCTCAGGGGTATGGGAGCTCGATCACTATAGGCAAATAGAGCTGGCAGGTCGCTCCCTACAAATAGCGCTATCAATACTAAGGAAAGGCGGCACCGTATTCATAAAAGTATTTCAAGGGGAGCTCCTTGAAGAATTCTTGAAGAAAGTCAAAATATATTTCAATCAGACTAGGATTGTAAAGCCGGAAGCCAGTAGGAAGGAGAGCGCTGAGATATATATTCTTGGAATAGGGCTTGATAATGGAGCTGATTGATCAGAGCGTCTACCCTTACCATTCATAAGCATGAAGGGTTTTCTCTATGTATGTGTTTGGATCAGTCTCCTTAACGGCGCATTTATCTACATCAATGATATATACTGCATGTAAACGAGCATTCCTTATCTCTTCAATACTTACTGGCGGATTACTGTAATATAGATCGCATAGAGCCTTTATCTCTCTTATTTCGTTACTAGTTCTATATTTTGGCGGTTTAACAAGCGCTGGATGGAAACATAATATATAATAGGGGGGAGCCGCAAGAGCAAATTTCTCAGCAAATCCACTGTACCTCGCTATCTTACTTGTCACCCTAGCCTTGCAATAGGTTATCGGGTCAACAGCGTGCTCAGGTGGGACATAGCCTGTCTCAACCTCAATTATTAGGCTACCTAAGCCCTTCAAGGCATATATGTCACAGGTTATCCCATCTAAGGCGTACTCTAACTCCACAATATGATAGCCGCTTAAAATAAGATACTTAGCACACACTATCTCCATAACCGAGTGATTTATCTTAACAGCATTCCTTTTATAAAGGTGAATCAATTTATCCCTTAGCCTAAAAATCCGCTGAGAGACTCCTTCACTCTCCCCCCTACAAAGTTTATTCACGATGGCATCTAAATCCTCCTCAAAACGCTCAACAGACTTATCCAGTACCATAACTCAAAAACTATTGATCTTTACATTTAAAATTTTGTGCCAAAAATATTATATATATTAATCGTGTAAATTATTCTTGCTAAGCCAAGAAGTACGCTTTGAGCACTGTGTTTAGGTGAAGAGTGCGCCAGTTGAAACGGCTGAAAACTGGCGCGCGATAAAGACTTCACCTAAACAGGCCGGTCAGCGCTCAAGGCTTAGACTTGGCTTGGCAAACATTTATATTATTATTTTATTTTAATAAATTATTCGACCTCTATTTTCTTTAATTGCCCCTTATACATTTCGATTATCTCGTTCACAGTTGTTGCGTCATCAGGAGACTTATCTGTTCTATACCTTCCAGTAAACCTTGGAAATCTTATTGCGAGCCCACTTCCCCTCCTTATAATGTCTCTTGCGCATGTGTGGATTGGGCTTAGGGTTATCTCAGCTCCAATAACTTCTATAACCATCTTTGGTACAAACCAGACATCCGCTCCGATCTCAGAGTTAACCCGCGGGTGCTTATGGTTAATTTTGTAGGGCTCAAGCATCTTGGGGAGATTCTCTAGGTCTTCATCCGTAAATCCTGAGCCGCACTTACAGATTGTCTCAAAGGTGTCGTTCTCATGATTGTAGGCTGCTAGTAGCAGGGCACCGTAAGTTCCGGCCCTCTTGCCCCTACCATGAAATGCTCCGACGACGACTAGGTCCACAGTATCCGTCATCTCGCTCTTATAATCCCGCTTATATTTTATCCATAACCAGCCTCTAGCACCAGCCTGGTACATTGAATCCTTATTCAGCGATTTGCAAACGAGCCCCTCGCAGCCAGCCTCAACAGCCTCCTCAAAAAATTTCTCTAGATCCTCAACATTATCAATGATTACATACTTGGCCAGCTGAAACCTATCGCTCTGTTCAATTATTTTCTCAAGAACTTCGTGTCTAGCAGGGTAGGGCTCTAAAGTCAGATCCTTCCCATCTACGTAAAGGGCGTCAAAGGCGAACAACGAAACCGGATACTCTTCGGCAGCCTTGGCAATATCATATTTCCGCCTTCTATGCATGAGCTCCTGAAATGGCATCATCTCGCCGGTGTCTAAGTTTACGGCTACGCACTCAGCCTCTATAATCGCATCCCTAGCCTTAACATGGTTCCTAACGAGCTCAACAGCATCCGGATATTGGCTAGTTATGTTCTCGAGTCTTCTCGAGAATAAAAGAATTCTGTCCCCGTCTTTATGGGCCTGAATTCTCTCTCCATCATACTTGTACTCGGCGACGCATTTCCCTCCGAGCTTCTCAAGGATCTCGACCGGAGAGCTAAGTCTCTCAGCTAGCATGGGCCTAATCGGGTTGCCAAGGGACACCCTAAAGTTTTTAAGAGTCTCAATACCACCCTCAGCGAGAGCTTTTGCGACCTTACCGAGATCCGATGAAAGATTATAGGCTCTTTCAATAATATCCCTTGCGCTCCTGCCTCCGCCATAAGCTATCGCTAGGGCATCTAACATCGTCATATCCGCTATCCCCAAACGCAGCTTACCCGTAACGGTTCTAATAAGATACTTAGCCTCTTTTGGTGACGCGTCAGCCAACAGCCCAGCTAGAAGATTTACTTTTAGATCCATTGAGCCCTCGCCAGCGGCCCTAGCAATTTTGTCAAGCGTTTGATAAACCCTATCTACGGTCAATGGCTTCTGGAAAAAGGAGACTTGACGTCTCTTCTCCAGAAATCTTTGCGCAGTTTCCCCTAAATCTCCGGTTTTGGCTAAGTCCTCGTCAATCTCGCTTTCCTTTCTCCCAGAAGCTTTGGCGAGGGCCTTAAGGGCGAGCCTTTCAGCGACCCCCAATTCGATACCCATGAAGTCCGGGTAAAGTTTACCCTGAGTTAGATACACAACTTTGTCAATTATTTCCTTAGGTGTTTTTTTAAAGAGTTCAACCAGATAGTCGGTCATCTCAAGTCTCTTAGTTGTGCTTTCAATCCTTTCATAAACCTCTGTGACCAAAGAGTAATGCATCTAAATCACCATCAAATCTAAGAAATATAATTAAGAGAGGGCTCATTTAACCTTAGCTTCCACCTAAAGTTAAATGTTTTTAGAGGTGCCGGAAGCAAGTTTACAAAGGTATCTAAATCCTTATTGGAGGACGACAAGGCTGCCTTTAAATACTGGTGCACAGTCTATTTTAAAAAATATTTAATGTTATCGTTTCCTTATATCTTCATATCTTCCTAAAATAAGAGGGGTGGAGCAAGAAGTATTTGGACAATGTTACCTTTTTAGCGCATCCTCATTTCCTTACATACTCTCGAAACTTCTTGCCACAGCATTCATAGAGCTTTATGTGTACTTTAGGACCTAAGTCCCACTCTTTGATTAGCTTTGCTTCCTGGCCACAAACCGGGCATTTCATAAGAAACACTCAGCCTCCCTCATTATACTATAATATTCTGGCTAATTAACACTATTTAAAATTTAAATCAAAATAACACTTTCATAACAGTCCTTTACCTTTAATTAGGCGCACAATCATAAGCACATTCAACATATTCATTGAACTTTCTAAGTCTTCTTCTAATAAATTTTTATTTATCAATTTCTAAGATTTTAAATCTTAAACTATAGTTAATTGTCTTGGGAGTAAACATGGATAACAGCAGTCTACTAGAGGAGTATTTGAGGAGTAAGGCTAATATTCTGAGACTATATAGCCTTAGGTCTACGACGAAAGCTGAATCCGGCCACCCAACAAGCTGTCTCTCAAGCGCCGAGATCATCGCAACGCTTTTCTTACACGTTATGAACATCGATCCAGAGCGCATCGACTATCTAGACAATGATGAGTTCGTCCTCTCAAAGGGTCATGCCGCGCCAGTTCTATATGCGGCCTTGGCGGAAATAGGCGTGATTTTACCGGAGAAAATAATGACGTTAAGGGAGTTCACCTCCGAGCTTGAGGGGCACCCAGCTCCAAGGGTGAAGGGTATAAGGGTTGCAACCGGCTCCCTTGGTCAGGGATTATCTATTGGCTTAGGCATGGCGTATGCGAAAAAGCTCCTAGGAATTAATAGACGAGTTTACGTTCTTCTCGGAGATGGCGAGATGGCTGAGGGCTCTAACTGGGAGGCGATAAGTCTCGCTGGTAAACTTAGGCTCTCAAATCTGGTGGCGATAATGGATATGAATAGGCTTGGCCAAAGCGAGCCGACAATGCTTCAGTGGGATGGGGAAGCTTACGCAAAAAGAGTCGAGGCCTTCGACTGGAACGTCACAATATGCGATGGGCATGACATCAAGGATCTCATCAGGGCCTTCAATGAGACAAAGAGATCTGAAAAGCCATTCTTCATAATTGCTAAGACAGTTAAGGGGAAAGGTGTCAGTTTCCTTGAGGATGCAGAAGATAGGCATGGGAGAGCGCTTACTAAAGAGGAATTGGGTATTGCTGAGAAAGAGCTACTCCCAAAAATAAGACATGATATCGACTTTAAGCCAGAAAACTTCATTAAGGCTAATATCCCCGTGGAGCCGAGAAGAAAGTATGAGGTTGTCGAGACCAATTATAGGATTGGCGAGATGGTTACGACTAGAGAGGCTTTTGGCAGAGCCCTTGTAAAGCTTGGGGAACAAAACGAGAGGCTGGTGGTCCTGGACGGGGATGTTAAGAACTCGACTTTCACGATGTACTTCTTTAATAGGTTTCCAAGGAGGAGTCTGCAATGTTACATAGCCGAGCAGAACATGGTCGGCATAGCGACTGGAATGCAGGCGCAGGGGTTTGATGTGTTCTTCGCAACGTTTGCTGCCTTCCTTACAAGGGCATTTGACCAATTGAGGATGGCTGCATACTCTAGGGCAAACCTGAAGATATGCGGTTCGCATGCAGGCGTATCGATAGGGGAGGACGGACCCTCTCAGATGGGGCTGGAGGATATAGCCATGTTCAGGTCGATCTTCGGAAGCGTCATCTTATATCCGTGTGACGCTGTGAGCTCAGAGAAACTCACATGCGCGATGGCAAACTATAATGGTATCTCGTATCTTAGGACAACTAGGCCTAAAACGCCAGTGATATACAGCAATGATGAAGAGTTTCATATTGGCGGCTCAAAGGTCCTAAGGCGGAGCAAGAATGATGAGGCGTCAGTCATAGCCTGCGGGATAACAGTTCATGAGACATTAAAAGCTTATGAGATGTTAAAGGACGAGGGCATAAAAATTAGGGTTATTGATTGCTACTCCATAAAGCCAATCGACGCCGAGACGCTAATTAAAGCCGCTGAAGACACAAAGTACATAATAACCGTAGAAGACCACTACCCTGAAGGGGGATTGGGAGAAGCCGTAGCATCACTAGGCCTAAAACCACATATACTAGCCGTAAGGAAAATGCCCCACTCTGGAAAACCACAGGAACTCCTAACAGAGCAAGGAATAGACTCTAAAGGGATCGCGAAAAAAGTCAAAGAGATAATTTCATAGGGATGTAGTAAAATTATAATTATCTAGCGGTATAGAGAGCGGGGGTGGCAGAGCTTGGTCAAATGCGCGGGGCATATGGCAAAAATGACGCCATATGCGCGTAAGACTCAAGGTCAGAGACGGATGGGGTATCCCGTCCCATAGGGGTTCGTGGGTTCAAATCCCACCCCCCGCACCAATACCCCTAGTTCTGGTGCGGTTCAGATAAGCCCGACTTTTAAATCTTCGAGTACAGAGTTTAATGTGAATGCGGATATTCATGATTATGCTGGTAGGCTTCGGAGGGCTAGAGAGGCTTTAGTTAGCTAGAGAATAGCGGCCTACTCATATCCTTCATAGATGCACGTTCTACAAGTTTAAGAACGAGAGCTGAGGGAGAGGGTAGGCTCAAAATAACTGCTAAAATACTTTGGGAAACCCAATTTTAGATTAAATCTCCCATAAAAGCGTAAGGATTATCATATTTTACTTGACCTTTACGGGCTAAAAATAGGTTCCGGGAGAACGAAGGGGCCGAGGGAAAAACAATAATAGAGAACCTATGGGCCTATATTTCTACGTTGGCGGCGGGCTCGGTTGATTAGATAATCCTCATGCCCTCGGTGGAGGACCACTTCCCCATCGCCCGCCGCCCAAGAAATATTATTGTGTAGCCTTATATGAGGTTATCCATTTCCTCAATCGTCTTTTATTTCAGGGTTATGTTTATGAGATGCCTCTATAATAGATATTTTGGCGATGAATGCTTCTATTACTCCCGGCGCAGACTATTAGGGGATGATGAGCCGAATAAAAGATTCTCGCGGGTAACATCTTAGGGCCAGGCATAGTCTTTCTCTTATATGCGGCTCAGTGCTGCGTGGGTCCATCATCCACTCATGTCAGTTGAGGGCCGCCTCATCGCCGCAACAACTAGTCAATACTGTTATATCCTCGGCTTAGGAATATTAATTTTTAGTTGTATTGTGGGATAAAATGGTCACCTCCAACGGCTCCGAGTGGCGTAGTCCATTGCCTTATGCCAGTAGTCGGTTTGGCGAGATAACCTACTCTTGGAATCCCATAGTTGGCTGCCTACACAACTGCGTCTATTGCTGGTCTAGAAAATACGCTGCTAGATTGGCCTCTAGAGGCATTGAGCCCTATAGGTCGTACGGCTTTAACCCAACATTTGTGGCTGAGAGACTTAGGCAAAAGCTTCCAAATAGAGGGTTCATATTTGTCTCGGACATGGGTGACATGTGGGGCGAGTGGATTTCAAGGGATTGGATTGAGAGCGTACTAAGGGTTGTTAGGTCTAAGCCTAGGACAAACTTCCTATTCCTAACAAAGAATCCAGCAAGATACCTTGAGTTCATAGGAGAGTTCAGCGATAACGTTGTCCTTGGAGCAACGATTGAGACAAATAGGGACTATGGGCTGAGCAGGGCCCCGTCGCCAAGGGAGCGTTATAAGGCCATGCTTAATCTGGACTGGAGGTGGAAGGCCATATTTATAGAGCCTATATTGGACTTTGACGATGAGTTCATAGGCTGGATACGTGAGATAAAGCCATGCATGGTCTACGTTGGATATGATAATCATGGAAATAGGCTTTCGGAGCCAGAGCTGGTGAAGACCGAAATACTCCTCAAGGCGCTGGTCAGCATAACGGAGCTTAAACTGGGGACTGTAAGGAGGGCATGGTACGAGAGGCAGCTCACCAGCCGCAAAAATTTATAGCGGCAATCATATAAGCAGTAATTATTGGGGATGATGAGGGTCGAAAGCGCGGACAGAAAAGTGGACTGTATGACAGGCTGGCTGATCACTGATCCCGCAGCAACCAAAATCTAATTTCTCCCAGAGAACCTTAGACCACTCAGGGCTACATATAAAATGAGATGAGATTATTAGGGGTGATAGGGGCGAGGCTGCTATCCCTATTATAGCACTCTACACTATTAATTGCTGAATAAACGCTCAGGTCTCGCAATCCTAAATAGCAGTAGCTGAGAAAAAGGGAAGACTGCTGTTAACGCTCCCACTATTATGGTATTGTAAACTCGGCTGAGGCAGTTATTGGGAGGCCGCTCCCCTCAAGCCAACCCGTTGCAACAGCCCTATACGTTCCGAGAGCCGGTGGCTTCAGCGGGCGCTCAAGCGGGATTGTAACTGTCACGTTCTCTCCGGGCTTAAGCTTCGTCAGAACCTGGGCCGCTATAGGCGTGTAGACGGGCACCCATACAGCAGCAATCTTCCTCTCAATAACAATTCCGTAGGCCGAGTTCGGGAAGACGATTGTCTCGTTTCCGACGTTCTCCAAGGTTACCTTCACTAAATAGTCCCTTCCGACCCTCTCAGCCTTAACACTTAGCCTCAGCACGTCGCTTGGGGTGGGTTTTATTGGCCCTATCGGTGGTACTGGCACTATAATTGGTCTGGATGGAGCCATTAGCGTAGCCCTTATATACGGCGTATTATCCTCAACAACGACCCTGCCGATCACTGTCACTTCCGCGCCCTCTAAAATCGGTAGCATGCGTATAATGCCCACGCGTCCCTCTCCAACAATGTAGATCCAACCAGTATCGTCTGCAAGTATCCACGAACCCTTCTTGGGCGGTGCGCCAGATGGCCCTAGAAGATCCTCAGGCGGCTTCTCTCCGCAGTAATTCCCTTCAACTCTAACTATCTTTCCATTAAAGGCTGAGGCGTTTGCGAGGATGTCACCAACCTTCACTCTCATCGAAGGCCTCTCAGGAACTATCTCCCTGGTCTCACGGAGAATACGGCCTATACCTTTAAGATCCTCAAGTATCTCCTTAATCACGTCCTTAATCTTCTTCCCAGCACCCTTAACTATTTCTGTTAGGTTCTGTATTATTTGGCCGAGATTTCCGAGACCAAGTCCTTCCATAACCTCAGTCTCATTCAACCCCTCCTCCCTAATCCTCCTAGTGAACTCATTACGGATCCTCCCAAAATTGATGACAAACTTCTCCGCCCTCTTCTGAAGCATCTCCTCAGCCCTACTCCTTAGGCGGACGAAGGCCTCTGATATAAGTTTATTTGCCTCGGCGAGATTATGGGCCGCGGTGGGGATATTACCTTGCTTTAGGAGTGGCCCTATATTATTCAGTAGGTTCTCCGCCTGAGAGAGTAGATCTTTAACTTCGGAGGCATTTGGCAGAGACTTGATACGCTCAATCCTCTCGAGTGACCTGTTAGCGGCGACCAGGAGGCCCTGCGCCTTCAGCTCAGGAGCCTCTCCAAGCTCTAGGGGTGTCACGCCAGCCTGGCAGAGAATCTTATGGATTCCAGCGTAGGCATCCCTCAGCAGCCTCATAGCCTCAATGGCCCCCTTGATGGCTTCGGTGTACTTCCCGGTCTCGAGCAAGCTCTTAGCTTCCTCTAGGAGGTCTAAGCCCTGATCTCTGAGAGCAATCGTATCATTGAGGGATGAGCTGAGCCCGGCGTCCACGATGGCCTTCATAATCGTCTCATTCCCCTCAATCATATTTATGAGGGCGTTGACCCTCGCCTCAGCCTTAACGGCAACATTTATTATGGCTCTCGCCTTAGCCTCTAAGCCGTCCTCAGCCGCTGCGGGCAAATCTAGAGCGCCTGCCTCTGCAGCTACCGAAGAGAGCATTATTACTAGAGCAAGAGCCGTTAGACTTAGAGCCTTCAACCTCACATGCATCACCAAACATTAATATGCAAGAAGCCTAAGATAAGGGACACCTTGAAACGCCGCGTTTCATAGCTCTTGAGAGAATCTTTTAGCGCATTAAGGGATATTTAAGAGACCGCGGATAGGTTTTTATCGGTTGGTCTATATGCGCTTTAAGGCCGTTACAGCCGTAGCTCTCCTCCTTTCAGCCTTCTGCTTACTTGCATATCAGAATTTTACTCTATGGGGGAATAACGCAGCCCTCAGGGGTACTCTTGCCTCAGAAATATCTAGGAGAGCCGCCGTTGAGGGACTCTATGAAAAGCTCCTCGAAGATTATTATGACCTCCTTAAGAATTACACAAGTCTCTCTTCAGAGGCGGGGCGGCTTAAGATCCTATATGACGGTCTACTGGGCAACTATTCGGCACTCAGGGATCAGCATGCAAAGCTCGTAGAGGAGTATACTGCGCTCAATGAGACCCACAGCATATTGCAACGAGACCACATGTCCCTTATAACCAGATACATTGAGCTGGAGACGGCATACGCGGCATTAAACAGGTCATACGGGGAACTGCTTCAAGAACTTGCAGCCCTTGAGAGCATAGTTAGGGACTATGAGGAACTACGGGCAAAATATGACCTACTTCTAAGCGGAAACCAAGCGCTTCAAGAGGAGCTCCTGGCATTGAGGGGCCAATATGAGGCACTCTATAGGGCGCTTTATGAGCCCCTTTGGTCTAACATGACCGTTACGCCATCACTCAACGAGCTTAGAGAGTGGTTGGCTGAGGATGATACAGACAAGATCACATACAAAGAGTGGGACTTCGTATGCGGGGACTACGCCACAATGCTCTCTATGCATGCTAAACTTAAAGGCTGGGATATGGGTGTAGTTGCCGTGCTTGGTCACGACGCCGATAGGAAGATATTTGCGCATGCATTTAACGCCATAAGGTGCAGGGAGGGCTTAGTTTACGTTGAGCCGCAGAATGACCAAGTATTTTACGGGCCGATAATCGAGGGAATATGGTACATGCACCCTAACTATGGGATGATCTTCGTCGAAAAACTTATAGTCGTCATGCCATACCAGTCTCCACTTTAAACATTCCGCTCAGTAGAGCCGTGAAACGTTAAAATATCTTCACGGAAGATGCCAAAGGACTATTAACATATTCTTGGGATTGGGTCTCCTATTGGCCTTGCTATTATCCTTTTTCCGCCAATAACCGTTTCCATCACCACGCCATTAAACTTGTCAGTTACTTCGCCTATTATCTCGGCTTCTCTCCCCTCACTCGCCCCCCTAAGGAATTCTAGAACCTCATCAGCCTTCTCCCTAACAACGCCCATGATAACCTTGCCCTCATTACCTATCTCAAGCGGATCTAAACCAAGCATCTCACACGCAGCCCTAACTTGCTCGCATATCGGTATCCTATCCTCATAGATTAATATCCCAACGCCAGATTTCTCGGCAAACTCATTTAATGCGTCCGCTAGGCCACCCCTAGTCGGATCCTTCATTGAGACTACCCCGCCGACCTCGCCAAGTACACACTGGATCATCTTGTTTAACGGCTTAACATCTGATTTAACATCCCCGCCGAAGTCCAGCCCCTCCTGAGCTGATAGGACGGCTATGCCGTGGTCCCCTATAGTTCCCGAGATAATTATTTTATCGCCGGGCCTAAGGTTTGAATCCAGTATCCATCTGCTCCCAAAATCCTCCCTATATTTCCTAACAACATTGAGGTCCTTCTCCAAGTTCTCTGTCCTAAATCCTATGCCGGAGGTGTTTATCACGCAGCCCCCTAGGCTCCCCCTCTCAACAACTTTAGTGTCCCCAGTGACTATCGCCACACCAGCTTCAAGGCACGCCTCACGCATGCTAGCGAGTATTCGCTCAAGATCCCTCAATGGGAGACCCTCCTCAAGGATTAGCCCACAGGCAAGCGCCATGGGCTGTGCACCCATGACGGCGATATCGTTAACAGTCCCGGAGACCGCTAGGCGCCCAATATCTCCGCCAGGGAAGAAGATTGGCTTAACTGCATGTGAGTCACTTTTAAGCACTATATCGCCTACGACAGCAGCGTCGTCAAGGGCCTTTAGTGGGACAATTACATCGGGTATATCAAGGCCGCCAAAGAACCTAAGAATATATTTTCTGATAAAGTTATGCATGACTAAGCCGCCAGCGCCATAGAGCATCGTTATATATTCTTCACCAGCAGACAACCCTACACGCCCCGAGCCGTAGTACGGACACATAAAATATTTAATTATTATCGTAATCAAGTTTTCTTATGCATGAGTGGGCTCTGGCTGAGGCGATTATCTCCGCTGTATCTGAGACCGCTGAAAGGGAGAGACTTAGAGAAATTAGTAGTGTAGTGATCGTTATTGGAGAGCTACAGCATGTTAACAAGGATATACTTAGGTTCGCCATAGAGCAGCTCAAGCAGAATAGACTTACCGGAGCCAAGTTTATTATAAGATCCACTCGCGCCAAGTTCATATGCAGAGCCTGCGGCCATAAGTGGTCTTTAAAGAGGACTGATTTATCAAAGGATGTTAGGGAGGCTATACACTTCGTCCCTGAAACTGTCCACGCATACCTCAAATGCCCAGTATGCGGTAGCCCAGACTTCGAAATCTCTGGCGGGAGGGGCGTTTGGATAGCCAGCATAAGGGGCGAGAGATAAAAATGCTAGACCCAAGAATAAATGCTATAAATAATAGGCTAAGTGGAATAAATAGAATAATTGCCGTTGCGAGCGGTAAGGGCGGCGTCGGGAAAAGCATCATAGCTTCTACAATGGCCCTGCTATCAGCTAAAAGTGGACTTAAAAGCGGGCTACTAGACATAGATTTCACTAGCCCAACAACCCACATAGTCTTAAATGCCAGGGGCCTGCAGCCGGTCGAGGATAGGGGGATTGTTCCGCCGGAGGTAAATGGCGTAAGGTACATGTCGCTGGTATTTTACCTCGGCGATAAGCCCTCGCCGTTGAGGGGTCATGAGCTATCGGATACGCTGCTTGAGGTACTCGCATACACGGTGTGGGGTAGGCTAGGTCTGCTTGTAATAGACATGCCGCCGGGCATAAGTGACTTAACGCTCGACCTACTAAAATATGTGAGGGGGGCAGAGTATTTAATAGTAACCACGCCCTCAAAGATGTCTTTTGAAACCATCAGGAAGCTCATACTGCTCCTTAGGGAGCTTAGGGCGCCAATCCTAGGCGTAGTTGAGAATATGAAGATGGGCGGCGCGGACTATATTAGGCGGGAGGTAGAGGTCCTAGGAGAGAGATATTTGGGCGAGATACATTATGATGAGGGGCTGGAGGACACTCTCGGCAGAGTAGAGGAACTGCTAAGAACAAGATTCGCGGCCGAGGTTGGAGAAATCCTACGGAAGATCATTAATGTTAAGCCTCAATACTGAAATCTATATACTATTAAAGGGTGCCGGATTAATGGGAAGGAAGATTATTCAGGCCAGCAATATCTGCGCGCTCTGCCAAGGAAAGTATCCCAGTAGTGCGCTTTATACATGCGGCCGCTGCGGGCTGAGGTACTGCGGGAACTGTGTTCTGTTTGGGGATGGTGGAGTTATATGCTTAAGGTGCGCGGTGAAGAGAGTGACGCCGAGGACCCGGGAGAGCAAGTACATGAAGCTCGGCCAATTCTTAGCGAGGAGGGCGGGGGGTCTAAGCGAGATCACGCTCTCGTTCCATCAGATAGAGGAGATTATCGGAGAAAGGTTGCCTGAGTCTGCCAGAACCCGAAAGACCTGGTGGAGCAACATTAGGGGCAGGATGCCATCTGAAGCTTGGCTAACTGTAGGCTGGGCCGTGAAGGAGGTTGACCTAAAGGGGAAGATGGTAAGGTTCATTAGGGAGACAGAACCTAAAAAGGAGGCAAAAAGGAAAACCACAGAGGAAGCCGGGCCGGAATTTAAGGCTCTAGCCTTTAAAGCTAGGGCCACAGAAATAACTTTAAGGAAGAAGAGACCCTCAAAAACTAAATTGGCGATGCTACAGGCGCGCCTAAAGAATATTGAGAGACAACGTAGAGGTAGACCTTAAGAGCAGGTTACTTTAGAGGCGCAATCTCTCCCGCGAGCCGCAAAGCAATTATTTTTCACTCAAAAATAGGATAGATGGGATGGCATGATGGCTAAGGTTAGGGTTAAGTACTTCGGCAGGGTACGCGAGCTCTTCAGCGTCAAGGAAGAGGAATATGAGGTTGAGGACTCTAGTTTAGAGGATCTTCTCCTCAAGCATATACCCAGTAGACACGAGAGAACCGCTAGGGAGTGGAGGAAAATAATGTTCCCGGCTGAGGGGGGCACTAGCAAGATTGGAAGCTCGACGCTCGGGGGGAATTATTTAATATTCGTTAATGGTGAGCCACGTGACATAAAATATAAGCTCAAGGATGGAGATATAGTCGCAATTCTCCCACCAGTCGGAGGTGGATGAAGTGAGGATTAAAATTTCTGAGAAGCTCGACGACCTAAACGCGTTGCTCAGCGAGATTAAAAGATCTTCTAGTGAGGTGGGCGCGGTGACGATCTTCGTTGGTTCGGCTAGGGGCATCGGCAATAACGGTGGTAGGGTTTTGAGGTTGGAGTATGAAGCCTATGAGGAGGCTGCCGTGAAGGCTCTTGAGAGGATAATAGAGGACTTAAAGGGCAAGTATGGCATAATTGATGCGATAGTAGAGCATAGGACCGGAGAGGTTGGCGTTGGGGAGGACATAGTGTACGCCCTAGTCGCATCAAAACATAGGGAGGAGGGATTTAAATCAATAGTGGAGCTGATAGAGAGGCTAAAGAGGGAAGTTCCGATATGGAAGAAAGAGATAACGGATAAAGGGTCACGGTGGATAGAGAATCTCTAAGACCAGAGATTTTTGCTGTTCAGCGAGGGGCTAACTCCCTTTTAGCTTTAGCCCTTTCCTCCATCCCATAGTACATGGTCCACTTCAGCTTACGGGAGTCTCGACCAAGCTTAAGCTGGTTCTTCCTACACTTACTTGAACAGAACCAAAATATCGATCCATCATTATTAACGTACATTATCCCCGTTCCAAGATTAAACTCTCGGCCACAGAACGTACATCTCCTCGGCCTTGGCATCCATGCCCCAACCTTAAGCAGGTATTAAGATGAAGATCGGCTAAATAAACTTATAGTTTACTTTATTTTCTTCGCTTCCCTCTCCGTCTCCCTGAGCATAAGTACGTCACCTAGCCTTACAGGCCCCTTAACGTTTCTAGTAATTATTCTGCCCTTATCTGGCCCATCAAGTATTCTAACCCTAACCTGCTCTATCTCGCCAGTCACTCCAGTGCGCCCTATTATCTGGATTACCTCAGCCGGGGTTGGGGGGCCCTCAGCCTCCTTCTCAGTCTCCCTAGTCTCTCGCGCGGCCTTCTTGCTCAAGAGCTTTAACCACCCCTAATCTTCTGAACCCTCTCCATGATCTCCTTAACCAGATCGGCAGCCTGACCTGGATCAATTATGCAGGCGGACGACGCTGCAACTTCTATCCCAGCTGCTGAACCCAGCTTAGCCTTACTAGGAACATACACATATGGTACTTTACGCTCATCGCATAATAATGGTAAGTGGGCTACAACCTCCGGTGGATCAACATCCTCGGCTATTATGACCAGCTTAGCGAGACCCCTTTCCACAGCCTTAGTGGTCTCATTTATTCCTCTCCTAACTTTTCCAGTCCTCTGCGCCACCTGCACTGCCTCATACACTGCGTTAGCCAATTCAGGCGGAACCTCAAACTTCACATAAAATGGTTTCGGCATATGTCATCAACCTCATTTCCCATGGGATTCAGTTTCACCATAAACCCTAGAAAGAGCAGTTTCCCCCTATATACCTTACGGTTCCACTTTTGTTCATTATAAACTGCTTGGATGGAAAATCTTCGTAGCACCTTTAATAATTAGGATTACGGACCAAGAAGAACCCGTTAGCTATTGGGTCTAGGTCTATTATCTTCCTAACCCTTCCAGCTTATCGCCATATCCGCTGGCTTAAGCCCTATCAATCATAAGCCCCCTATAACGCCGCCATAAGCATCCAAAACATTAATAGGGCACATTGCTAAATTTGAGTAAAGTGCTGTGATGAGGGGCACTGATGCTAGTCTCAGAGGTGCTGCCTGGGCTCTTTATGGTTAGGGTTCCGCTCCCGGGCAGCCCGCTTAAAGCGCTCAACTCCTACGTCATTAGGGCGGAGAGACCATTAATAATAGACACGGGATTTAACATGGATGTATGCTACGCTGAGCTCGTGGGAGCCTTGAGGGAAATAGGGGTTAATTATGGGCGCGCTGACTATTTCATAACACACTTTCACCCGGATCACCTAGGTTTAGCGAGCAGACTAACGAACAGCGTTTATATGGGCGACATCGAGATCGAAGTCAAGCGGAACCTCGCCACTCTCAGATCCGAGAATCTACGATACTTTGAGATGAATGGTGTCCCGCGCAAGGATATAGAGGAGATGGCGATAAAACTACGTGAGTACGTTGAGGACATAAGCAACATCACCTTCCGGCCATTTAAGGACGGTGAAGTTCTAAAGTATGGAGATTATAAGTTGAGGACTATATTAACGCCAGGACACACGCCGGGCCACATGTGTCTTTATGATGAGGAAAAGAAGATCTTATTCTCCGGAGACCACATACTCTTCGACACGACACCAAACATCTCTTACTGGAGCAGGTATGACACACTAAAAGAATATATTAACAGCCTTGACAAAATCTACGAGCTTGACATAGACCTAGTGTTCCCCGGGCATGGAAGGCACCAAGGAGGGGTTAGGAAAAGGATCCTAGAGCTCAAGGGGCATCATAAGAGAAGGCTTGAAGAGATAATTGCGGCGTTAAAGAGCGGTGTGAAGAATGCATGGGAGATCTCTCGCCACATAACATGGAACATATCCTACAGTAACTGGGATAATCTTCCAGCAATTCAAAAGTGGTTTATCATCAGCGAAACCTTGGCGCACATCACCTACCTAGAAAACATCGGGCTCATAACCAAAGAAAACAAAGATGGAAAAATTTGCTATATTTCTTGAAAACTTCAAAATCTCCCACCATTAACGTTTTGCCATTTGGCATCAATAGATGCCCATTTAACCTTCTTTCGCCTTATTTGTGAGCATAGTAGGCTGTTATCTCCCCGTCTACACTATCTATTCTGACAAAGCCGAAGCGCTCAAACTGAACGACCTCATTGATTCTGACGATCTTTATCGAGCGCTCAGCAAACCCCTCGGCGATGGAATTGTCTGGCATCACAACTTTGCATGGAACACAAGCGTCTTCAGGGATCCAATGTATTAGTGGCGCATTAAGCCTCTTAGCCTCGCTATATGGCTCGCTGTGGAAGGTCGCGTCCACATAATCCTTGCTGGCGGTCTTAACCTTGACGTTGAATAGTTCCATTAGGCGCACAACCTTTCCAGCGGCAAGCTGCTCAACGTCCCTGCCAGAAATTAGGAGCGTTGCTGAGCCTCCAACTGGCCTTATATGGAATATCCTATCGCCCCTCTCAGGGCTGTCCGGGTGGAGTGGGATCCTCGCAACATAATCTCTTGGAATGCCCTCCACTATAAGTTTTATTGGGTTCCAGACGAAGAAGAATCTGTTAGCTATTGGGTCTATTATCTTCCTATTGTAGGCGTAGAGGTTCTCCCAGCTTACTGTTATGTCCGCGGGTCTGGGTCCTATCTCAAGTATAAGCCTCTTTATGGCTTCGGGCTTAATGCCCCTACGCTTAAGCGCCATGAATGTTGCTAGGCGTGGATCATCCCAGCCAGCATAAATTCCCTCAATAACGCCCCGAACAATCTTAGATTTACTTAAGGACGCGCCAACGATCTTAAGCCTACCATAATGTATCGCCTCAGGATACTCCCAGCCCAGATATCGGTACATGTACTTCTGTCTCTCCTGGTTTGTTAGGTGCTCCTTACCGCGTATAATATGTGTTATGCCCATCAGGTGGTCGTCTATACCACAGGCGAAGTTATACAGCGGCCAAACCCTATACTTCGAGCCGACTCTTGGATGCGGATACTTCTTCGTATCTATTATTCTGAGGGCAGGCCAATCCCTGATCGCTGGGTTCGGGTGCTTCAGATCCGTCTTTATGCGCACTACTGCCTCGCCCTCACCATAAACCCCGCCCAACATGGCATCCCACCTGCGCATCTGCTCCTCGGGTGGGAGACCCCTACATGGGCATGGTTCACCAACCATAACCCTCGCGTGGAAGTCATTAGGTTTACATATGCAAACGTAAGCGTAGCCCTCTGAAAGAAGATTCTCAGCATGCCTGTAATAAATTTCTATCCTATCGCTCTGAATATATTCTTCATCAGGCGGGCAGCCCAGCCACTCAAGATCCTTCCGAATCAAGTCCATGAACTCCAGAGAGGATCTCTTCAGCCTCGGATCCGTGTCCTCAAACCTGAGAATAAACTTCCCCTTATACATTCTAGCGTACTCATAGCAGAGGATTATCGCCCTAGCTGAGCCTATATGCAGGACGCAGTCCGGGTTCGGTGCAAACCTTGTGACAGCACGGCCATACTTCTCAACATTAGGTAGTGGGGGCAGCTCTCTCTCCCCAGCTTTCTCCTCCCTAGTCTCAGCTAAGGCCTCGGGCCATAAGGTCTTTAAGAGATCCATCTGTTCGCTCTGGGACAATTTATTGACTTCCTGAACAACCTCCTCGACAACTGCGGCAACAGTTTTTGCAAGCGTCTTTAGGTCAGGTCTCTTGCCCAAGAGCCTCCCTAAGACAGGTCTACTTTGAGCCTTCCCACCATGGGAGACCGCATTCAATAGAGCCATCTTCTTAGCCAGATCCCTAATAGCACCTAAGTCTATAATGTTGGAACTCAATTTTAGGAACCTCTGGATTAAACCCGGCTATATTCTTCTTTGAATAAGATACTCGGCGAACATCTTAACTTTTTTCCTATCTTCTTCCCTAGGTATAAGTCTCTCTATTCTGCTCCAGCCATCTTCAACCAGCCTCGAAGCAATGTTCTTAGTGTACTCCACCGCACCGCACTTATGCATTATGTCAATGGCCTTCATCTTGAGCGATTCGTCCTTAGTATGCATGCTGAGTATCCTAAGAAGATCTCTCCTATCGACCTCATCAGCCCTTCTCAGCGTATATATCACCATCAGGGTTATTTTACCCTCAGTTATATCCATGCCTAGGCCGCCCTTTCTCCTGGCAAATTCCTCACCAGTTATATCAAGTATATCGTCCTGTATCTGGAAAGCGACGCCGAGGGACTCAGCGAACCTACCAGCTCTCTCAACAGCCTCGTCGCTTAAGCCGGCTAGGATGGCTGCCATTTTAGCGGACATCCTAGCGAGGGTTCCCGTCTTATATGCGCACATCTGCAAATAATGCTCCTCACTTAGCCCCTCAGCTGGGATTAGGCCTCTATGCCAAGCTATGTCGATCGCCTGACCGATGCTTAGCTTCATCATCTCCTGGATGTAAACCTCATATATTTTCCTAGCAACATTAATTGGGATCCTATCCCGCTTATCGCTTAGGACTATCATCGGTAGGAAGTACATTGCCTGCGAGAGGTTTACGGCTATGTCTAGGCCGTAGATCCTGTATGTGCACGGCTTGCCCCTTCTCATCTCCGAAGAATCCTCTATATCATCGGCTATCAGCGTCCCGTTATGCACGACCTCCGGGATTATAGCGAAGTCCAGTGCGTCCTCCACGAATTCTCCGCCAAAGGCCTCGTATAACAGCAGAAATAACGCTGGGCGCCAGCGCTTACCACCCCTATCGAGAAACTCCCACATCGGCTCACTAATAGTCCTGTTAAGCGCATTAAAATCTACGCAGTAATCTGGTCGGAGAACTTTGAATAATAGCGAGCCCTCCGATAGGAACCTTGGAATATATTTCTCTATGCGAGCATCAACTTTCTTAGCAGTCTCTTCTAAGAAGGCTTCTATATCAGACAAGCCCACCTCGATATACCCCTCCTAGCATAAAGCAGATCCGGGTTGAAGCCCCTGGCCCTAAGCCAATCAGCAGTCCTACCAATTATAACCAGCGGAACCCTCTTTAAATCCTCTATGGATCTGGCGCCCGTCAGGAACATAACACACCTGAGCTGATTAACCAGGGATCCTAAAGCCCGCCTAGTCCCCTCAGGGCCCTTTAATGCCGCTAATAGGATTGGCCGGGCTAGCCCGGCCATGGACGCGCCCAGCGCGATCGCCTTAGCCACATCGAGCCCAGACCTTACCCCGCCAGAGGCTATAACCGGGATCTTAACTGAGTGAACTACCTCAACTAGGCTAACTACTGTTGGTATACCCCAGTCCCAAAGCAGCAAGCCGAGCTCCCGGCCGCGGTTGTCCCCGCGCTCAGCAGCCCTATGGTACTCCACGGCAGCCCAGCTGGTTCCCCCAGCGCCAGCTACGTCGATACAGGAGACCCCCGCCCTCTCCAGCATCCCAGCGACCTCATACGATACCCCACAACCAGTCTCCTTAACTATGAGGGGTATATCGATTCTGCTGGCCAGCTCGCCTATCCTACGTAGTATCCCAGCGTACACCGCTTCGCCCTCAGGCTGAATCGCCTCTTGAAGGGGGTTCAGGTGGACCGCTAGGGCATCCGCATCAATCATATCGACCATTAACTTAATCTCCTTAACGCCATATCCGGCTGCTAGCTGCGCTCCGCCAATATTAGCAATTACGAAGGCGTTCGGAGCCCTCTCCCTAACAATTCTATAAGTCCGCTCTAGGCTTGGCTTCTCTATGGCCGCCCTTTGGCTCCCAACCCCCATACCAAGCCCTAACTCCTCAATCGCCTCCGCAATTATAGCATTTATCTCTAGGGCCCTCTCCGTTCCGCCGGTCATCGCCTCGACGATTATTGGCGCGGAGAACTTATGGCCGAGGAAGACCGCTTCTGTCCTGACTTCACTCAAATTGATCTCGGGGGTTGCTCTGTGTATTAGGAATACCTCCTCGAATCCCGTCGTAGCTTTCTTTGCCTCAACATCGCACTCCACGCAGATCCTTATGTGGTCATTCTTTCTATCCTCGATCCCAGCATTATCCCTTAATAATCCTCGTCCCAACGACCTCTTCTCCCCTCAATGCCCTATAAACGCTGTTTTCACTTAAAGCGTTTATGATGAGTACCTCAACCCCCTTGGAGATAGGATCCATTATCTCAAGAACCTTGCCCATCATGCCACCAGTTACGTCGACAGCTCTAGATCTACCAGCCACGGAAATAATCCTCTTCAGGTCGCTTAAAGTTAACTCCTTGAGCAGGCGCGCCTCCGGGTTAATTTTGGGATCAGAGGTGTATAAACCATCAACATCCACGCCAAAAATAATCCTTCGGGCGTTAAATTCCATGGCAAGCCTAGCGGCTATCTGATCCCCTGATAGGACCGCAAAACCCTGATCATAATCCAGTACAACATCCCCATATAGGACCGGCACGAAGCTAAGCCTAATAGCGTTACTGAGAACATCTCCGTACAAGCCCGTGATCCTGCCTCGCCTAGTAACAATGAAGGATGAGGGCGCGATGCCAACAGCTGGGATGCCCTCATCCAGCAGGGCCTCGACAACAAGCATATTCAATTTAACCATTGAGTTATGCGTCTTTGAGAAGCCCATCATTTGTTCTCGACCCTTTAGGCCTCCGGCGATATCGTGCTCGACGGCTAATGGGTGGCCGAAGCTTCCACCTCCATGGATAACTATGAGGGGCGACGAGCGTGAAACCGCCATCTCATGAGCTAGGCGTCTTATCGCGGGCAGGTTTGGCGTTAACTGTTTATCCTTAAAGGTTATAACTGAGCCGCCGAGCTTAAGTATCGTAAGCTCACTCTTCAACCCTAACTCCCTCATGAGCTATATTGGCAATGATCGGCTCTCCGCCAGCCGCTCTAATGGCTTCTGCAATGCGGCCTACATCCTCCGGCATGGCCAGTGCCATGATGCATCCCCCTCCACCCGCCCCAGTCAGCTTAGCGCCCAATGCTCCAGCCCTTCTAGCAGCCCAGACGAGCTCCTCAATAGCCCAGTTTGAGACCCCAATTGCGTATAGTAGCGCATGGTTAATATTCATTAGATGCCCAAGAGTCTTTAAATCGCCGACTTCAAGGGCCTCAACGGCGAGCCTAGCAACCCTATCCCCGGCGTCTATAACGCCCTCAATAATTTCTGGGTAAAGCTTCCTAAGCTCACTCACACACGTGACTATCTTCCCGGTATCACGCTTAACACGCGTATCACCCAAGATAAGCGGTAAATTGACGCTAACCCTAAGCCGCCTAACACCATCACTCCTCCTATAAGCTAATAGGCCGCCGTACGTTGATATGGCTGGGTCCACTCCGGACGGATTCTCATGGGCGATCTTCTCCGCCTCAAGGGCTAGCCTAAAAATCTCATCTCTACTCAAATTCATTTCTAGGAGATTGCTAACCGCGGCCGTCGTTGCGACTATGACGGCTGCCGAGGAGCCTAGTCCGGATCCAATTGGTATCTGTGATTTAACCGTTATATCTAGGCCAACCCTTTTTCCAGCGATATCTAGGACTCTCTTCGCCACAGCATATATTGGCTTAAGCTTGGTATCCCCAAAGTGGCCCCTGATCGGCCTGTAAACGCCATCAAACTTGAACTCCCCGCATAGACCCAGTACATCAGATTCAATAACTACCTTACAGTCGGATCTAGGCCTAACATTCACATGCGCCCTTAAGTCTATAGCCACAACAATAGCTAACCTATTGTAAACGACGAAGTGCTCGCCGAACAGGATTGCCTTAGCTGGCGCAGATGCCCTTGAGGACTCCCTCAAACAGATCTTCACCTAGCTATGGATATAGCGGCATAACCTACGACGGCATGCGTGTCGCCAGTTATATCCCCGCTAGTCTTATAGCTCAGTAGCTCGGCACTCCCGGCACCAAGTTTCTTGGCCGCGGTTATAAGGGCTGCAATTGGGCCAAAACCGCATGCGCTCACCCGCCTAGACTCAAGAATAGAGTAGAAGAGCCTTTCGTCAAGCTTTAGGACAGCTTTTATCGCCTCAGCGTCCTTCTCATACGCGGTTTTCTGTGGCTCATAATGGGTCCAATCCGAAGATGCTATTATGACGACATTCTTACCCTTAAGGGCTTCAGCGAGCGCCTGCCCAACCTCTATTGCCGTCTCAAGATCTTGCATTAGGAAGCATATTGGGACAAACTTCAGCGAACTGCCATAGATATACTGTAAGAATGGAAGCTGAACTTCTATTGAGTGCTCATAAGCATGCGCCGATTCATCAACATCAATTATGTTTGAGTGGCTGAGTATCTCCCTAGCCGTCTCGCCATCTATCTCGGTATCTCCTAGGGGTGTGCGCCAAACCCCCCTATCCATTAGTGCAACCCCGCTTCCAATACCCTGATGGTTTGGCCCCAATATGACGAAAATATCTACATGGCCGTCCAATGCCAGCCTATAATATGCATTTGCTGCAACGGGGCCGGAGTACATGTATCCAGCATGAGGGCAGACCAAGCCAATTATTCTCCTCTCGCCAGCCTCTTTAAGTGATGGGAGGCTCCCGGGGCCAAATTTATGTAGGAAACACTCTTCAATCTGCCTCACAAGGGACTCTCTAGTGCCAGCATAGAAGCTCCCGGCATACCTCGCGTATCTAACTCTCAACAAAGCCGCACCCCGCAATCACAATATTCAGGATAAAGTATCTCACTTGAAAAATAAAATGTTAACCTTTTGAAGCTCTGCTGCAGAAGGTTACCGCTATTCCTGCTGGGTCTTCTCGACCAGTTTAACCTCGAACTCCTCGACGGGTATTGGAAGGTCCGCGTCCGGCATAAGCTCACCCCTCTCCCGGAGGACCTGTCTTGCCAGAAGCCAGTAGATTGCTGCCAGCGCCTTCCTACCCTTATTATTTGTCGGTATAATTAGATCTATATTTGTGAACTCATTGTCCGTGCTGCATAGGGCTACCACCGGCACGCCTATCTCAGCCGCCTCTCTAATCGCCTGGGAGTCAGCCCTTGGGTCGGAAACCAGAACTACGCTGGGCTCAATCCTCCCGGGGTACATCGGGTTTAGGAATAAGCCTGGTGGGAAGCGCCCTATTACGGGGGTGGCCTTAGTTACATCACAGAACTTTGAAACCGGCTCCTTCGCGTATAGCCTAACAGTAGTGGCCACAATTTTTGGGGGATCGAACCTGCTAAGGAACTTCGCAGCGACCCTTATGCGCTCATCAATCTTTCTTATATCGAGAACGTAGAGGCCATCCGGCCTAACTTTATAAATGAAGGGCTCCATATCCCTTGTTTTAATTTTCGTTCCAATGTGCATACCAAATGATAGGAAGACATCTTGTGGAAGCAATAGCCCTTCAATGGCAATAGCTTCGCTCTCAGGATTCTCCTTAGACAAATACTTCACCACCAACTAAATCTTGAGCCTTGCTATTATAGCTTTCTCGCCCAGCATCTCTTCAATGTATATTAGCTCATTGATTTTCGCCAACCTTTCACCGCCAACAACTCCAGTTTTTATTATTGGGCATCCAAGCCCAACAGCGAGGTGCGCAATATGGAAAGATGTGGTCTCGCCAGATCTATGAGATATTATTGGCACATACCCACTCTCTTTAGCAAGCCTAACGGTCCTTATGGCATCCGTCAAAGTCCCAACCTGGTTAACCTTAATGATCACCGCGTTTCCGGACTTCATTTCAACACCGATCTTAAGGCGCCTCTCATTAGTAGCGAAGAGATCGTCACCGCATACTAGGCAGCCCCTAACCTTAAAGGTTAACTCGCGGAAACCCTCAAAATCATCTTCATGAAAGGGATCCTCAATATACATTAACTTATATCTTTCAATTAGACCCAGAACATAATCAAGCTGCTCACCCGAATCTCTCTCTGCCCCTTCATTTGCATATACATAACGCTGCTTCTCAGGATTCCATAGAGTTGATGAAGCCATATCTAGGCCCAGCTTACACTCAAAGCCAACTTCATTAGAGATTTCCTCGCAGGCCTTTGAGACCACTTCAAGAGCTTTTTCATTCGATATGCATGGCGCCCACGCGCCCTCATCACCCTTTCCGCCAGTGAAGTTTGGATCAACCTTGACAAGTAGGTCTCTAACCCTCTTATGAATCCTAATGTTCGTCTCAGCTGCAGCCATAAAAGACCCCGCGCCCAATGGTAAGACCAAGAACTCTTGTATGTCTGGAGACTTCCCCAGCGTATGCCTACCCCCACCTAAGACATTGCCAAGAGGGTATGGTAGTTGACAGGCCATGTACCCGCCGAGGTACCTGAAGAGAGGTATGCCATATGAGTTGGCAGCGGCATCCGCAACGGCTAGGGAGACTGCGTAGGCGGCGTTACCACCAATATTCATAAAGTTTTCAGTTCCATCGAGTTCATGCAGTAGGTTATCTATTTCCTCCTGCTCCTCAGCGCTCATGCCGATTAGCTCAGGCGCAATAAGCTCCTCAACCTTCCTTATTGCCTCTTCAACCCCGCCCGGTGGATAGGCTATAACCTCAGCCTTGCCCCTACTGGCTCCGCTTGGGGCTGAAGCTATCCCAAAGCCCTCCACAGTAGCCACCTCAACCTCTATTGTAGCATCACCCCTGCTATCAAAGACTTTTCTCGCCCTAACATCCTCAATTATTGCGGCCATCAAATTTCCTCCTCAAACTCAGCCTTCTTCTCAAAGAACTTTATCACATCATCTATTATCTCGACATGGGAGAGGAGCATGCGCCTACAACAGTATCTGGTTAAACCTAAACTATCTAAAACTTTTTCCGGACTCTCTCCAGCTCTAACTCTCCTAGCAAACTCCTCCCACTTATCGCCGATAAGCTTGCCGCAAGTAAAACACCTTACTGGTATTATCATGAAAAATGTTCCTCCATAAGCTACCTGTAGCTTGTTTGATCTTGGGCCCTGGCGCCGGGGCCACCGAACTTTTTAGGCTCCTTTCTCCTCTGATCCCCCGCTAGTAACGCCCTATCAAATTTCAGGAAAGCTGATTTAAGCGCAGAGCTCTTAGTCCACCTGACGAGCCCCTTTGCAATAGCTATTCTTGCAGCCTCGGCCTGGCCTATGAAGCCTCCTCCCCTAACCTTAACATCTATGTCTAGGTTCTTCCATACCTTTTCTCCAGCTTCCATGAGCGGTTCAAGCATCTTTAGGCGGGCTACCTCAGGCTCATATATTTCTAGAGGCACATTATTTATGCGTATCCTACCCTTACCGGGCCTAATAATAGCCCTAGCGATGGCGGTCTTCCGCTTACCACTTACAACCAAAACCTTTTTTACCGTGGAGCTACTTGACAACTCCCTCACCACCATAATTAGCCTTGAAGGTGTCGAGATAACTCTAAAACAGTTATGTATTGGCCTCTGAGTTTACTGACATCGGCTTCAGGAATTGTTTCCAATGGTTTGTCCCTGAGCTCTGCTGGCACGCCCATATAAACCCTAAGTCTCCTAAAGGCTTCCCTACCGCGCGGCTGCTTATATGGGAGCATACCGCGTATAGCTCTCCTAACGATTCTATCCGGCCTCCTGGGATGATGGGGCCCCTTCCTAGGGTGGCCTATCTCCAAGTAATCGTGATGCTGCCCAAAAATCATGTGCCTATCTCCAGAGATAACTGCCTTCTCAGCATTAATTATTATAATTTTCTCGCCATTTAGCAGTCTCTTAGCAACTACGCTAGCCATTCTCCCAAGTATTAGGCCAGCTGCATTAATTATTCTTGTTCTCTCATCTATCTGCGGAACTTTCAAACCCCGCTCACCCAATTATTTTAACATTCGAACCCGTTAGATTAGATTCAATTAGCTCTTGTATTGATATGCATTTTCCCCCCGCTGTAAGTATCTTCTCGCGGGCTTGCTTAGAGAAGGCAAGGGCGGCAACCGTCACCGGGTGATCTAGCACCCCAGCCCCTAAAACCTTTCCAGGAACAACTACTATATCACCCTCGCAGGTATATCGATTTATACGGCTCACATTGACCGTAATGCGCCTGCTACGCGTCTTTGAAAGATATCCGGCAACCGCCCTCCATATTCTAACTTTATGCTGGATTGAGGTCTTCCTGAGCATACGGAGCAGCGCTATTAAACTCGGATTTGTTGTTCCCCGTTTCCTCACTTCACAACACACTCTCAACAAGACCCATAAACTCCGTAAACTTTTCTTCATATATCTTAAGGGTCTCAAATATTATCATTTCGACTGGTAACGATCCAACCGACTCAATGTAGAAGATGAAGACGCTTGGATCCCAGCTTACTGTTATTGGCGTAGGTTTGAGATCGCATACCCTAACACAATCATTGCATAAGATGCAGTCAATTTCTTTAACGACAACAATTCTATTATCCTCTTTGGCTAAAACTCTCCTTGGGCAGTATTCGACACATTTGCCACAAGCATTACACCTGGACTCATCTATCCTAATTATTGGCTTATATCTGTATATGCAGGCTGAAACTGGCTGCCACTTGGCGTGATCCTTGCCCCTACCAAGCCTTGCATAGGCCTCGAGCCTAACCCTCTGCCCGCTGGCAAGCTTGACTATTGGAATCTTTTCACTCACTGGAGCTATTGCCGGATCTTCTGGTATGAGGTCTCCTGAATAAACTGTGCGCGCACCCTTCTTAGCCTCTACATCGAGCGTAAATATTGCCCTACACTTTGGGCATCCAAGGTCGCTCCTACAATCACATTTCTCCGGGAGATTATATGATTTCAAATCTGTTTTGAGGGGAATTAAGCCTAGTCTCAGAGCAAGTATCTCATCATGCAGAACAGATGAATTTTCATATATTATGACGTCATCAATGGCCATTATTGGAACCTCAGCCAATATTATTCTCCTAAGAGCGTTCGCCATAGCGGCATTTATACCCTCAGTCAGAAAACTAACAGTCAATTCATTTCTGCTAAGTATCGTCACGCGCATAACTTATCTCTTCCACAAAAATGTTATACTCTTCTACCCCTACGCCCACCGGGCCGTCTACATCCATCGTGTGGTAACGGGGTAATTTCCTCTATTCGGCCAATCACCTTAAAGCCAGCCCTGGCAAGGGCCCTTATAGCCGCCTGCGCCCCGGGACCAGGCGTCTTCGGTCCTATGCCCCCAGGGGCGCGAACCCTTATGTGAATAGCATTTATACCCTTATCTTTTGCTATCTGAGCCGCATATGCGGCTGCCCTCATCGCGGCGTATGGCGAGGACTCCTGCCTATCGGCTTTGACAAACATTCCCCCCGATGCTCTAGCAATGGTCTCAGCCCCAGAGAGATCCGTTATATGGACTATAGTATTATTATATGAACTATAGACATGGGCTATACCCCACCTTAACTCTTCTTTCTTGCCACTCAACCCTAACCCTCCGAACTCTTAATTTCAGGCGCGGATGCTGTTTCTATAGCCAGCCTTAATGGGTGATTAGGATCACTAAGCGGGCTCGTTGAAGCATACGCTATTGTCCCTTCTTCATCTTTCTCGACGAGATAGCCTGGCGAGTATACCCTCTTACCATTAACGGTTATGTGACCATGAACTATTAGCTGGCGGGCCTGATGTGGCGTTTTAGCTAGCCCCTTCCTGAAGACTATTGTCTGGAGTCTCCTCTCTAAGATATTCTCAACGGTTACGTCTAAGACATTATCTAGCACCGCACCCTCGGGCAGTATCCCCAGACGTTTTAATTTTCCCAGAAGCTGTGTCTCCAGTTTAGCCCTCTCATCAGTCGGCATGCTAAGCAGGGATCGCGCCATGGCCCTTATCTTCGAAAGCATCGTCTTGGCACGCCAGAGCTCACGCTTATTCCTCAAGCCATACTGTCCAAGGAGGATAAGTTCGCTCCTTAGAACGTCGCTCCTCCATGGATGTCTCGGAGACTCATACTTCTTTTTAGGCTTCTTCGGATCACCCATAAAACCACTCCCCTACTTCGCTTTCTTCGCGCCTTTCTTTGAGACCCCAATCGTCTTACCGGTCCTGCCAGTCGTCCTAGTTTTCTGCCCGCGAACCTTGAGACCATAGGCGTGGCGGTATCCCCGCCAAGACCATAGCGTCTTCTCACGTTCTATATCAGCCTTAATTGTTAAGTCAATGTCGGATGAAATTAAATGTTTATCTTCTCCAGTCTCAAAATCCTTACGGCGATTAAATAGCCATTTTGGCAGATTACTTTTGGACAAATTCTTAATCATTTTCTCTATCTCTGCGATTTTTTCGCTTGGGAGGAGACCTATCCTCGTAGTGAACGGGACGTTGAGTTCACGCGCTATTATTTCAGCCAGTCTTAAGCCTACGCCCTTAATATCGCTTATAGCATCCACTACCGTTTTCGATCCATCCACATCCCTGTCAATTAGACGCACTATATGCCTAAACTCGGATGCCATGTATTAACCTTCCAGTTATCCAGTAATTAACAAGGATTTCATATAGTTATTTAAGTATATCGCTCAGCCTAAGAGTTAAGACTGACCGCTAGCTCTCATAGAACAAAAAGCATTAATTTAAGGGGCTAGGTAAAGAGCATGTTGGATGTGGTTGAATGATACTTTTAGTGGCTTCGAGGGGCGATGCTGCTGGGCTAAATATAGCGGGCAAGCTGATCGAAATATTTGGTTTTAGGAAAGATAATGAGAAAATTCTTGGATGCCCAACTTACGTGAAGGATCTAAGGGGCTCCGAGGAAGCTAAGCTCATCATAATTGAAGACGAGACGGTAAATATGCAGAGCGTACCCCCACTAAGCAGTCTAAGGATGATCATTTTTGTCTCAAGACACAGTAGTAAGAGCGGCACCCCAACACTATCAGTTCACACACCAGGAAACATTGGCGAAGCATATTTAGGCGGAAAACCTAGGAGGGTGTCCATCTCGCCAGCAAGTGCGATGAAGGCCGCCCTAATTGAGATGAAAACTGCCAGGGATGAGATGGGGCTCCCTTATGAGGTTTCCTACGAGTGCACGCATCACGGCCCATCCCTAGATATACCGGCAATGTTCATTGAGCTTGGAAGTACCCCGGAGCAGTGGAGAGACCAAAGGGCAGCCGAGGCTGTCGCCCGTGGAGCTATCGCCGCAGCCGAGAATGAGGTGGGTTACCCTGCGGCTCTGGGGATAGGTGGGCAACATTATAATGAGAAGTTCACCCGTATAGCGCTTACAAGTAGAATAGCTTTTGGGCACATGATACCAAAGTATGCTCTCCACGAGGTTGATGAGCACATTATTAAGCAATGTGTTGAAAGAACCGTTGAGGAGGTTGACAGGATAGTTTTAGATTGGAAGGGGATAAGGGGTGAAGACAAAGAACCGCTGATAGAGATCCTTGAAAAAATAGGTTTAAGTATCGAAAAAGTCTAAGTTATTGCCAATTGGGATTTTTCTCCCTAATTTTTGCCTCGAGGACGGAGGTCTCAAGATGAGCTTTGAGAAGGAGCCCTGGAAGAACCTCAGGTAGAAGAACCCCAGCGTTTATAGCTAAGTTTCTAGCATCTATTATAGCCTTGTTAAGGAGGAAGATTATTGTCTCCGACAGCGGGTAGACAGCGTTTATGGCCAAATTAAGTGCGCTTATGTAAGTTTCACAGATACCTCTTTTATACTCTTCAAGGTTTAACCTTATCTCGCTCTCAGGAATGACGATGCCGTTATCATAGACCACTTTAAGAGTTAAACCTAACTCAATGGGCTTTATGCCGAGCTTCGAGAGGACGGATGCCAGGCTCTCGCTTATAACTTCACCCTTCCTCGCAACAACAGTATCCTTAACAATCCAGACGCTTCCACTCTCTATACGAGTTGGTATGCCGACGGCATTAAGCTGACTTATTATTGGGCCGGGTGGCAGGCCAGTATTGCCAGCCGGAACAACTATATCTTCGGTAGCAACATCCCCTGCTTTAGCGGGCACCCTAACCTTACCCTTCTCTAGAAGCCTCATCAGCTTAAAGGGGTTATGGTTTGTGAAGATATAGACGTTGGGGCCCTGCATATACTCCCAGAGCTTATCTATGGAGGGGTCATCCCTAAGCTCCTTTAGCGCCCGCCTAACCAGTGTATTCTTATAAACCTTTAGATAAGCTATGCCCTCAAGCTTACTTCTTATCTCTTGGAGCTGTTGGGCCCTAACCTTATGTAGGCTCGCAACCCCGAGAACATTGTATTTACTTAGGAGAGACTTTATTTCCTCAACCTTCTCAGTTTTTTCAACAAGTGATTTACGAGTCTGGGCCAGCACATTAATCCTCCTCAAGCCTAATTTTTACAGGCGAGCCCATTGTTGCCTTAACATAGATTGAGGCTATATTTCTCACCCCTCTCTTAAGTTTTCCTTCAATCTTTCTTAAAACAACATCAATGTTGTCGGCTAAGTCCACATCACTCATATCTTCTGTGCCGACACGGCAGCTTAAGACTGGTTGTCCTCTCGTCCTAACCATAACGAGCCTTCTATGTCGCTCAATCTCCTTTTCTATATCCGCAGCTGGGGGGACGGGTGTCGGCATCTTCCCCCTTGGGCCTAAGATCGCGCCAAAAATTCTTCCTATGAGGGGCATTAATGGGGCGCTAGCTATGAAAAAGTCGAAGGATTTCGCTAGCTGCCTCTGTCTTTTTTTATCTCCAGCCATGCCCTCAATAGCCTCCTTTTCTAAGACAAGGTCCGCGCTAGCCCTCTTGGCTTTTAGGACCGCATCACCAGTAGCAAAGACGCACACATTAACCTTCTTCCCTATCGGATGAGGCAGCTCAATCAACTCTTGGATTCTGTTTTCCGGTTTACTCAAGTCTACGTCCCGAAGATTAATTATAAGCTCAATTGACTGCTTAAAGTTCCTCTTAGGAGTCTTCTCCCGCAACTCTTTGAGCGCTTCTAAAATATATTTCCTATCTATTGGCATTTAACCGCCTCCCGCAGGAGGAACACTCTACTTTGCCTCCCCAGCTTTTTTAATTAGCTCGTCGTATTTTCCAGCATCAATCTCCCTCAGGACGACCTTTGGATCTTTCCCCTCAACCGTTATACCCATGCTAACACAGCTGCCAATAATCTCTTTAACAGCTGCCCTTAAGGTTTTTGCCAACAGCTCACTCCGCTTTATCTTCGCAATCTTAATCACCTGCTCCATGGCGAGGTTTCCAATCTTCTCAGCATTTGGTTTACCTGAGCCCTTCTCAACACCGGCCTCTTTGAAGATCAAAGCTGATGTTGTGGGTATGCCGACCTCAACCTCAAACGACTTCGTCTCCGGATCAATAGTTACCTTAACTGGAACTCTCATGCCAACATACTCTTTAGTCAACTCGTTAATCTTGTTTACCACAGCGACGACATTCACGCCTAATGGGCCAATGGCAGGTCCTATGGGTGGGCCAGCAGTAGCCTTTCCACCATCAACAATGAATTCTAAAGTCTTCTTTTCAGCTGGCATTATATCACGACCCCGACCTCTTAGACACTAACCTAACATAGTCCACATGTACCGTAACTGGCAAGGGAAATGATGCCTCAAGTAACTCTATTGTTATTTCCTCCTTACTCTTATCTATATCCGTAACCCTAGCCCGCATACCCTTAAATGGTCCGCTCACGACTTCCACAATATCATTAATATCTATCTCTTCGATTATGGACTTAACAATAATGTATTTCTCCACCTCAGAGAAGGATAAGATGCCTGAAACCCTAGATTTAACATGCTTAATGTTCGCAGACGCTCTGTCAATGAGGTATGGGCCCTCAGCTTCAATAATTATATACCCTCTCAGATTTTCTGGCACAAGTATTGCCTTTATTGGAATATTATTTGCCTCAATACGCCCGGCCATTATTTTTGCAACGTTAAGCTCTTGACCGACTGAAGTGCTTATGGTAAAAAACCTCGCTTCCGCTTTTCCACTCAATCCATTCACACACCTAATGGTCTAAGGAGACTTGCGATGAAGTAAATTACGAAGCCTATTACGCCGACTATTAGCATCCCTAGGAAACAGATTTTTACGGATAACCAAAGTTCATCTCTATCAGGCTTCTTAGCGAGCTTAAGTAACCTTAAGCTTGCCTTTATGAAAGAGCGCAAACCCAAATTCACTCCACCACATCTAACTAATGCATATAGTGAGGAACTCGTCGAAAATAGAAACTTCCACAAACTTAAATTTTTCTACAGTTCTTTTAAGGGGGACGCCTTTAATGCTGCCGAGAGATGGATAAGAGGGGTTCTTAAGGAAGCCTTTCACCGGCTCTTAAGATCTTACTGACCGCATACTCACGACCTTTATAAATAACCAAAAGTCCATCAAAATTAAATCTAGTTCATCTAGAACCCGCCCAATTTTTATACTAATTAATTTCTAGGTATAAAACGAAATAAAAATTACTGCAATAGGCATAGGTGGCAAAGTTTTATGTTAAGCGAAATTTTTATATATGTATAGTTACAACTATACTAACCAAGTTTCAACTAACCCTCCATATGGCTGACATACATGCTCACAAAAAGCTTGGGGGTTCCGAAGAGAGCGTTACCCGTTCTCAATTTAGCTTTTACTGCAATCTCAACGGCGCTCGTGTGCGCTGCAACAATGTTCTTCACGGTGTACGTTCCGGCAACAAAGGGCTTCTTCAACGTAGGTGAATCTATGGTCTTCCTCTCAGCTATATTATTCGGTCCGTTTGTCGGAGCCTTCGCTGGTGGAGTAGGCTCCATGCTCGCCGACCTTCTACTAGGCTACCCTCATTACGCTCCAGCAACCTTGGTGATCAAAGCCTGCGAGGGCTTTGTGGTCGGCATCTTGAGCAATCGCAACCCAAAGCTAAGCAGGTTAAAATGGAGGTTAATAACGTCTATTCTAGGCTTAGCGGCAGGATTATTATTGGCAACCGTTGGCTCAACATATTATAGTGGAGAAATGGAATTAACATTGGGGCAAATGCTCTTAACATTTTATGTCCCAGAGGCCTTTTGGCTTGCATTGGGATTAATAGCCGCCGCCTCCACAGTATTAGCAGGTTTACTAACCGAGCCAGAGGTAGGCTGGCTGATACTCTCAGTCTTCGCAGGTGGATTCACTATGGTTCTGGGATACTTCATCTATGAAATGTACTTCCTGTTCTCGCTCTTCGGCATAGAAGCTTATGCGATAGCTGAGGTACCAGTTAACATTGGTCAAATGACCATAGGATCAATAATAGCCATACCGTTATCGAAGATAATTAAAGGATGCTTCGCTAGGCGAACGGCGCCGTCTCCTTAAAAATGACTAACCTCTTTTTGCAGACAGCACCCACGGTGCTGAGGACCGCGTGGCTAAATAGTACGATATTTATGTGAATAAATGCTAGTGTTAATTGTATGTCATCGGTTGACATCGCTCTAAAAGTCTTTCAGCAACTCGAGACAGAGGACTTAAGGGTACTGGCAGTAATAGAGGTCGATCTAAGCCGTCATAGGTTTGTTCCAGAGAGGGATATTCTTAAGCTGAGTGGACTCCCTGAAAAGGAGGTTAGATACCGGCTTGAGAGATTGATTGGGTTTGGACTAGCATATCGCTGGGTTGGATCATATGTTGGTTATATGCTGAGTATGGCTGGATACGATTGCTTAGCCTTAAATGCCTTCGTGAAGGCAGGGATATTAGAGTCGCTCGGTAAACCCCTTGGCGTGGGTAAGGAGTCAGACGTATATGATGCACTGACACAGCGCGGCGAGAGAGTTGCTGTAAAGTTCCATCGTTTAGGTAGAACTAGTTTCCGCCAAACCAGAAGACTGAGAGGATATGCTGTAGAAAGGAGGCATATAACTTGGCTCTACCAGTCAAGGCTGGCAGCCGAAAGGGAGATTGAAGCTCTTAGACTAGTTTACCCGTGCGGCGTATCTGCACCGAAGCCCATTGCCCAGAATAGGCATGTAGTAGTAATGGGAATGATAGAGGGCGACTGCCTTTTCCGTGTCAACCTACCAGATCCAGAGACAACCTTAAATAAAATCATAGAGAATGTGAGATTAGCCTACGTTGATGCTAGGGTGGTTCATGGAGACCTAAGTGAATATAACATTGTCATAACACCAAGCTGGCATGTATTAATAATAGACTGGCCCCAATACGTTAAAGTTTATCACCCAAGCGCTGAGATGCTTCTAAAGAGGGATGTATTAAATATACTAAAGTTTTTTAGAAGAAAATACGGCATAACTAGGGATCTAAGCGATACTTTAAAATATATTAAGGGAACTCTTATATCTAGATAAGCTTTATCGTTATGTAGGCACAATATTATATGTTATTATGAGCCTTTAGATCTTAATTAATGGTGGGATACGAAAGGACAAGGAAATTAATTGTTGGCGTTGATCCAGGGCTTAATTGCGCCCTAGCCATATTATCACTTGATGGGACACCTATCCTTCTTGAAAGTCGTAGAGAGTGGCCCCTAACTAAGATTATTGAGAGGATTAGGGAGTTTGGCGAGCCGACGATAATATCAAGTGATGTATCACCAGCACCTAGCCTCCCAGAGATACTTTCAAGGAAACTTAATGCTATACTATTTGAGCCAGCTATCCCCCTGAGCTCCGAGGAGAAGCAGAAGGTATCTAAAGTTTACGCCGAGCGTTATGGAATAAAACCGCAAAATGCTCATGAGGTGGATGCGTTAGCGGCGGCGATCAAAGCTTACCATTATTATAAAAGCAAATTTGAGCAAGTCGACATAAAACTCAGAGAACCCAGATGTAGTATTCCACCAGACCTCGTTAAGGACCTCGTCGCCAGAGGTTATAGTATAGCCAACGCGATAAAGATTCTGATGGAGAAAAACACTGGGCGCGAGCAAAGTGTCGTAGAGAAAGCTGTAGGAGAAGAGAGGCTTAAGGAGACTATTAGGAGGTTGGTAGAGAAGCTTATGCTTGAGAGAGAAAGGAATAGGCTCTTGAGAGATGCTAACAGAGAGCTTAACATGAGGATAGAGGAGCTGGAGGCTGAGATCAGGTCTCTGAAGTCTACTCTAGAGAGGATCCATAATGAGGAGGCTGCTAAAATAAGACGAGAGAGGGAGTATCAGCGCCTCCTTGAGGAAATAAGAGTCTTAAGGAGCAAGATAGCCGAGCAGGAGGCTCAGATAGAGTCTTATAGGCAGATACTTGGTCACCTTCAGCATTTAGGCGAGACAAATGTTAAGAGGGGATTAATTCTACTTAAACCAGTAGAGTCCTTCACGAAGGAGGGACTTGAAAGGGCATTTAAATTATATGACATCAAGGTTGGAGACATCGTCTTCATACTTGACCCGAGTGGGGGAGGGGCGACAACTGCTAAAAGTCTAGTTGCAAGGGGGATCAGAGCCGCCATCGTTAGGGGTAAGATGTCACATCAAGCCTTAGAGGTCTTTGAGGAATCCTCCGTGCCTGTTATCCCCGCTGACAAAGTGAATATTGTGTGGATTGAGGGATTACCGTATGCGGGTCAGGAGGAAGTTAAGAGACTGATTAAGAGTAGAGAGACGCATAAACTCGCGGATGCATTTGGGATGCTTAAGTCGATTATAGATGACCATCTAAGGGACGTTGGTAAAGGATAAAGTATAAGGCTCACTAATGATATTGAGGATTCTTGGTGGCGTGTTATGGTTCAGGAGTTTATTGAAGTCGATGACGTGGGCACGTTTAGGCTGGTTGCGGAGCAGGCGCCACTCATTATACGCAGGGATCCATACTTATTTGCGCAATATTTTTCAGCCATGGTTTACATAAACATGGCGAAACTCGATGAGAAGGAGGTCAAGAAGCTTTTTGATCTACTGCGCGGGAAAATGATCATAGTAAGGAGTCTTGTTAAGGCATCATCGATATCGGACTTCCTAGAGAAAGTTGGCGAGAAATAGCAAATTCTTCAAAACTTATATTCCCTCTTTAAGGATTCTTTTAAGCTCATTAAAGTTCCTTACAATTATGTCAGAGTGTTCTATAATCCATGGGCTTGGACTCTTAATCTTACACATGGTGATCGTTTTCTTGCCCTTGAACTTAGCATAGAATAGCTCCATACATGTTCCAGCTGAAAGCCTTGGCAGGTAAGCGATCAACGCATCACACCCGTCAATATCCTTAATATCCCTCTTAATGAAGCTACTTGGCGAAACACTGCTCCGCCAGCTCTGGTTTAACTGTATCCGGTAAAGGACTTTCTCACGCCTCCACGGATCAACCGGCTCATAACCATACTTTATAAGAAGGGCACTTATCTTATCCCTGTAAATCTGCTTATCCTCTACCCCATGAATCGGCCCAGAAATGAAAACCTTCTTAGCCATGCCGCAGCACACCCAAATAATAATTCAGCGAAACATACGTTAATTTTAAATTTTAAGTGGAAACATAGTATGTTAAAGGCTTATGGGTGGGAGTAGTATGGTTAATGTTGAGGGTTATGAGGTTCGCGAGGGGCTGTATTATTCTAAGGAGTGGGCCTGGGTTAAAGTAGAGGGTAATAGGGCTAGAATTGGGATAACTGACTACGCACAGAAGCAGCTGCGTGAAATAGTTTTCGTTGAGTTGCCCAGCGCTGGAGCAGAGATCAGGAAGGGGGAGCCTTACGGGACAATAGAGTCGGTGAAAGCGGTATCCGATCTGGTGGCACCATTAACTGGCAAGGTTGTTGAGGTAAATGAGAAGGTTACCGAAGACCCTGGGACAGTTAACCATGACCCCTATGGTAACGGATGGCTGATGATTATAGAGCCAACGAAATTAAGCGAGGAGCTAAAAGAGTTAATGACGTTTGAACAGGCCGTAAATTGGTATAGGGAGCAGGCAAAGAAGTAGCTTAAAAAAGAGATGAAATACATGCCGAGGAGAATAGTTATTATAGGTGCTCACGCGGCTGGCTGTGATGCTGCTGCGGCTGCCAGGCTGACCGATAGGCAAGCAGAGATAATAATGTTTACGCAGGAGCGCCATGCAGGGTACTCCCGCTGCGGATTACCATTTGTTATAGGCGGGCATATAAAAAGCTTCGAGGACCTCATAGTATTCCCGCCAGCCTACTTCAAGATGAATAAGATCGACCTTAGGACCGAGACTAATATTACAAGTATTGATGCTAAGGCTAAGACGGTCAGTGTGCAGTATAAGGATGGGCGTGAGGGGACCATTCAATATGATAGTTTAATAATCGCTACTGGCGCGAGGGCTGTTATCCCGCCAATTAAGGGTAGGGAGAAGCAAGGAGTATATACGCTGAGGACAATCGAGGATGGGCAGAGAATAGTTGAGGCTCTTAAAGGGGCCAGGTCTGCTGTAGTTGTTGGGGCCGGGCTAATAGGCTTAGAGATAGCCGTAGCCTTCGTTGAACGCGGAATAAAAACAACCGTCGTAGAGCTGCTTCCGCAGGTCCTACCAGCAATGCTTGATAAGGACATGGCGGACATGGTTCAGAGGGAGCTTGAGGCTAAGGGCATTAGGATAATTACTGGGCGGTCGGTTGACGAGGTGACTGGAGATGATAAGGTTAAGGGCGTGATGGTTGCTGGGGAGCAGATTTCGGCAGATATGGTTGTGGTTGCCACCGGCGTTAGAGGGAATGTTGAACTTGCCGAGAAGGCTGGAATAGCTCTAGGCGAGACGAGACTAATTAAGGTCAATATGCGTATGGAGACGAGCGTTAAGAACATCTATGCCTGCGGGGACTGTGTTGAGTCAGTTCACCTAATCACTAAGCGGTCTACAGTCAGTCAGCTCGGAACCACTGCTGTTAGGCAGGCTAGGGTTGCAGGGGTAAACGCTGCCGGAGGCTACGCGGTATTTCCAGGGGTCCTTGGGGCAGCTGTAACAAGGCTATTTGACCTAGAGATCGGCGCCGTAGGATTAACGGAAGCTTTTGCTGAGAGGGCTGGTATAGACACGGTTTCCATGATTTTGAGCGGTAAGACTAAAGCATCATATTACCCAGGAGCCCTACCGATAACCGTTAAGCTGACCGTTGATAAGGAGACGGAGAAGGTTATCGGCGCGCAGATCCTTGGTGGTGAGGGTGTAGCTCCAAGGATCAACGCGTTGTCCTATGCAATAATGAAGGAGATAACCCTAAGAGAGCTGGCGAAAGCTGAGACATGCTATGCGCCGCCACTCTCAGAAACATGGGATCCAATCACGCTGACGGCACAGGCGCTCATCAGAAAGATTAAGCCCAGATAGCCCCACTTTCTTTTTCATTTTCTATTCATTCCCTCTGTGATATAGTGTCTAGGAGATATACTCTTGTAAGCAACGTGAATTAATAAAACAAGTATTATTAAAAAATAAAAAAGATAAGGGAATTGTTTAGGGTAGTGGCCACGTTGCCTCAGATACGGGCACTGGGAAGCCAGGAGGAGCCCAGACTATCTTAACGTCCCATTTACCTTTGGATGTATCCCAGTAGAATTGCCCTATTGTGCTTATTGTGGGGCATAGGTGTTTATCTGGGGCGAATTTGACCCGACCTACGGGCATTTCTGTGTCAATTTTAGAGAACCCTTCATTGATTTCGTTCCTGTCAAGGGAACCTGCTATTTTGACTGCCTCTATACAAAGCATAAAGCCTGTATAATAAGCTCCCTCTCCCCAAGTCATTGACATATCGCCAAAAATTCTGTCCCAATTCTCTTTGAACCATTCATTTCCCTTATAGGGATAAGTATACCACCACCAGCATTCGACGCAAATTCCTTCAGCAAGCTCTCGGCCTAATGCCTCAGCTTCCGGAATCTTCATGCATCTACCCACGCCAAACATCTTTGGCTTAAATCCCATCGCACCGCACTGGCGTCTAAAGGGAATCCACTCAATGGGAGTTACATTCACGATGACTATGTCAACCCGTTCTTCCTTAAATTTAGCTATGACAGATGTGAAATCGGTGGTTCCCGGAGGTACTAAGCCGGGATCAATAATAGTCCATCCAGCCTTTTGTAGAGCTGGTACAATTTTTTCTTTAGCGTCACGACCGCTCACATCATCCGTGTAAAGTATGCCAAGCTTTCCATTAGTTAGCGCTTTATATTTACTTAGAAAAGAGGGCCAAGCTGTAGCGTAATCAGTATAATTGAAGGAAACATCCCAAGTCCATTTAAGCGCTTTTTCTCCCTCGGGAAAAGCTGCTCTAAGGTTCCTTACTAGCGTATCTATGGGGCCACCTCCAGAGCAAGGCACGCCGCCAACTTTCTCAATATTTATGACAGCAGGCACCACGTAAGGTGGAGGCCCTCCCTGAAGGGTCATGACGTGAACTTTCTTTTCAGTGACCATTTTTGTGGCAAGCTCAACATATGTAGCCACAACACTTTGCGCATCATAGAAAATTAACTCAACCGGATGCATTTTCCCAGTTTTTTGCAGGTACACCCCGCCCTTAGCGTTAATTTCCGTTGCAAGTGCAGTGCACATAATTCTTGCTCTTATCCCCTCAGGCGAATAGGCGCCTGCCAAGTTTGTCACTATACCTATTTTTATGGGTTCTCCAACTTCTCCTACCCCTTTTGGAAGGAAGAACCAGTATGCTGCGCCCGCTACTACGACAACAACCACAGCAATTATGGCAATAATTCGCCATGAAAACGTTTTTCCACTCAAAACCTTTACGCTCCAGACTAATTTGCCTTTAAGTTCTTTCATGTTATTTTGTTATATTCGCCAATTTAAATTTTTCCCAATTTTTATTATTTCGAGAAGTTCCTCCTAAAATGCTTTAATAAACATTTCAGTCTGGTTGACAACCCTTATTTTTAGCGGAACTTTATCAAAACCAAAAAATAAAAGGAGTTAAGAGTAGACAGGAGTCTGAAGTTTTCCCGTAAAAGTGCTACTTCTTCTTTTTTTCGGGCGGCTTATAATCGGGCGGCAGAACAGGGACGGCGTGTTCATCTAAGACGGGCTTCGTATAGCAGATTACTTCTATGAAGGGTCTGCGCACATTTCTGAAGACTATAGGTGCGTGAACTAGACCTGCTGGCACATAGATACATGAGGGCTTAGTTATGATGTATTTCTCCGCCTCTTCGCCTAGACCAAGCCAAAACTCAACCTCACCGCCCAAATCCGTAGGATTCTCAGGATCGGTTCCAAAAAACAGGAAAATTTCATCGGCAGTATGGTACATAGGCCAGCCACGAAAGATAAATTTTCCCTCTTTAGTCTGAAAGAGGGGTGGCCAAACTCTACCAGGAGGCTGGTGTGGCAATCCCGAATGCAATCTACTCAGGAAAAACTTTACCAGATCTGGCGATTGCTCAATAACATCACTAATTCCATCCCTTACGCCATCCTTTCTAATTATAAACACTTCAAAGTGATGGGGAAGCCACCGTATATCATTAGAATCGACCACAAGAAATTCACGAAATGGTTTTTCGCCTGGCTTAGCAGGGTACGGAGCATGCTTCAACTCGCTGATAAAATTCTCATATTTGCGTTCCATTCAACCACCAAATAAAAAGTATACCCTACATTTTAATATAAATATTTTTCAGAGTTTTATTATAAGCTTGATCAAATCTCTATTTAATCATGTAGCTTAGTGCAGATTTCCATAATAGGATCATTTCAAAGCGTCATATGATGCTTTGCTACAATAGAGCTTAAGGAAAGTATCTTTGGAAAATCTTTTTAAGGTAAAATGGAAATACTCTTCTTTGTGGTTGTGATAAATCCTAAAAAGGTAAAATTGTTTAAATTGGCAGAGGGCATGTATAGAAAGATATTGGTGCAGGGGAACCACTTGTTGGTTACTTGGAATTGGGCGCAGCCTAACGCTGAAGCAAAAATGCATAAGCATGACTGTGAGCAAGTAGTATATTTACTGAGAGGAGCACTTGAGGTAACCATCGAAGATAAGACTGAAAACGCTGAGGCTGAAGCAGTTATATTTATACCCAGCGGGGCCATGCATTCAGTTAAAGTTGTTGGAGAAGAACCAGTAATTTCAATAGATATCTACGCACCTCCACTCCAAAAAGTCATACAGGTTGAAAAACCTTAACAAAGAAGATCGAGCTCCTGTAACTAGACGTCATTAAAACCCTTCAAATTCATAAACTGAAACTTAAGTGAAGAGTTATAAAGAACTGAGAACTGAGAAATAAACGGAGGTGATTATAGGTGACGAAACTTGAGGGTAAAGTTGCCATAATTACAGGTGCCGGCTCGGGTATCGGCCGTGCAACGGCTATTTTATTTGCAGAGGAGGGAGCAAAAGTTGTCGTCGTTGACTGCAATACAGACACTGGGGAGGAGACTGCAAGCATTATTAGACAAAAAGGCGGTGAAGCTATTTTTATATATGCTGATGTCTCAAAAGCCTCAGACGTGCAAGAAATGGTAGAAAAAGTTCTTGCGAAATATGGAAGAATTGATATTCTCTTCAATAACGCGGGAACTAACTTAGCTCTCCCAGTAGAAGAGATAACTGAAGAGATCTGGGATAACATCATTAACACGAATCTTAAGGGCGTGTTTCTTTGTTGCAAATATGTTATTCCAGTTATGAAGAAACAAAGGTCGGGAGTCATAATAAACATGGGGTCGGTGTCGGCTCTTATTGGAACCCCCTATTTTGGGGCGTATTCTGCATCAAAGGGTGGGATACTGGCCCTTACCAGAACAATAGCTCTGGAGGTGGCCCCCTTTAACATTCGAGTTAACTGTATATGTCCCGGAACCATTGAAACCCCTTTGAGTAAGCGTACGTGGGAGAGAATGGGAATAGGTGAAGAAAAACGGGAAGAACGCGCTAAGCTAGTACCGTTAGGACGGGTAGGAAGACCGGAAGAAGTAGCGCGAGCGGTATTATTCTTAGCTTCCGAAGACTCATCCTACATGACAGGAGCTAATCTTGTCGTAGATGGAGGCTTCACCACAAGATGATTTTAGAAGAAAAGTGGCGCCAAAATAACTTTTTAGGATGATGCAAGTTTTGTCTAGTCACTTGAGAACATTCAATACGAGATCACATTAGTGGTAAGCAATTTACCTCGGCCTTCAGAGAAATTCACTTCGCTAAGACGCTGCTATCAACGGTTTTCTATTAATATTGGGCACGGTGGCATAAAGCAAAACGGAGATGATAAACTTATCCTCTAGCGGAATGGAATAATAGATGTATCTCATTAAACAACATAGTCTCCTAAAAGAAGTCCGCTAAAGACCTCTGCTTTACATGCCTAGTTTGCTTTTCTTTAATTTCTTCAGCTTCAACCTCCTTCGCTACAATACCCCTTTCCGGAAATATTATTATTTGCCCATAAACGCCATCATAGCCGGGTATAATCTTAACCTTTCCTTCCCGAACCCTTATGATTGCCTCGGCGATAACCTGATTCGATAATTTAGCAATCTCCTCAAATGACGCATCCATCAGCACAGCATATTCATTTCCAAACCTTGAGACTAAAATATTATATATGCTCCAAACTTTCTGAGAACTGGGCGAACCCGCGCCAAGAACAGCTGCCAAGACTTCTGAGAGAGGCAGCAAATGGATATATCCCGGAGTATTCTCTGGAACAAAGCCCGGCGGCCTATCAGCAAGCTCCTCAACCCTCTGCTCCACACCCTTAGTTAGCTGCTTATGGCAGACAGGGCACTTATTGCCAAGCTTGATTGCTTCAGCAGGCGGGAAGGAGACACCACATGATCTATGCCCAGTCCAATGATACTTGCCATAAGCAGGATTGGTCTCAATGGTCAACCTAAGTCTCCTAGGATCTTTGCTTTTAATGGCGTCTACCATTTCCCAGTATGTTAGGCGCTTTAGCTCAAAAAGATTGGCCTCACGCCCAATCCTCCACGGCCAAGTGGAGTGAGAGTCGCTATTCGAGAGTAGGGTGAACTTGTCCAACGCGCTAAGTCTCCAGTTCATCGGGGGGTCTGAGGACAAACCTGTCTCAAGGGCGAATATATGCTTAGACATGTCCTGATAGCAGTCCTCAACCCTATCGAAGCCGCTAAAGGCACCAAATATGCTGAACCATGGCGTCCAGGCGTGAGCTGGAAAGACTACATTATCCCTTGATACCTCCATAATCTCCTCGACAAGATGCGCCGCGGACATGTTAAGCGTGGGTCTCCCATCCGCCTCTAAGTCGCCGTACCTCGACAGGCGATCATTTATCTGTTCTGCGGTCTCAATGCTCGGCGTCAGTATTACGTGATGAATCTTTTTCGTCTCACCATCGAATACGAATATCGTTGAAACTTCGCCGGTAATCATAAAGTATACTGGCGATACCGACACTTCAGCTGGCTTATAGAGACCTGTCCTCTCAACCTCAACAAGATCAACTTTCAGCTCCCGGAGCCACCCGGGGTGTGTGAAGTCCCCAGTTCCGACCACCTTTAAGCCCTTGACCTGAGCGAAGCGCGTTATCTCCTGAATATTCATGCTGACGCTCGTGGCACGACTATACTTGCTATGGATATGTAGGTCGGCTATGACCCTCATCCTACAGCACGACCAAAACCATAATAACTTAACTCAGTAGTCCAATATTTATCTTGTTTTCAGCCAAAGCGACGTCTCTAAAAGGTGGGTCGGTGCGCACAATGTGATAGGGTACAGTAAGCGATCTAAAAACGAGACGCGCTTAGGGCCTAGGGTTCACTCCGTCTTTGAGAGAAGCATTAACAGACCTAAGAAGATGAGGGCTACGCTGATTGCCATGAAAAAGGACGAGGAAGCTCCTCCAAGACTGGCTTGGTAGGCGTATGCGCCGTGCAGTAGTATCACGCCAATAATTAGCAGCACTAGACCAACCAGCCGTTCCATGAAAAGCAGCAATATTGGTTCTCTTTTTACATGTCTCCCTTCCAAGCGATTCACCTAAAACCCGTATTCATTCCAGCTCTCTTAACCTTTCTGGCAAGTATTTGTCTACTATGTGAGTTAGCCCATATCTTGAGAAGGCTTCTAGCTCACATTTCCTCTGCGTCTTCATGAAAATCTTTAGCTCCCTCTGCCATAGATCCTCCTTATATCTTGGGTCGCGCATTAGCTCATTGAGCCGTTTCAAGTCAAGATCATCCAGCTTCTCACTCGGTAGCTTATAATTCACTATATCTGAAGCCCATACACCAGCCCACTTAGCGTCCGGCGTGGTTAAATCCCTAAGATGCGCTGCATTAGCCGAGCCGGAAATGATGACCATGGCAATGTGCATCCCCCATGGGTCTGCATCGCTGAATACGTAGACTGGAAGACCGAGCTCCTGATTAAGCCTACGAATAAAGTACCTTGTTGATCTAGGCGCTTGTCCACCAAGGAGAACCAATACGGCGTTAAACCTTTCGTGAACCCTTTCTTCGATGAACCTCGTGAAGAGACCACCCTTCTCAATGGCTATGATCTTATCGGCGCTCGTCTCGATGAACTCGGCTGACGTAAGTGCCGGGCCGATCATCACGCCATCCGGATGAGATGTCAAGTTAAGACGTCTTCCCTCGTAATTTGGGATAGTATATTCTATAGTTAGGTCCCCGAAGACGGCTGACCTCTCCTCTGGGAAGACATTAAAGTCTTCCCTCGCGTATCCTAAAATGCTCTCCAGATCCGTTATTATATTGTCGGATTCGTCTTGGCTTTCAAATGGGATGTCATATGCCTGTGCCGAGTAAAAGACGTCCCTGAGGGTTGATGTCTTCTGGCTTAACGTTAGTTCGTGGACAAAGTAGGCCATCCAAACCAGCTGCGTGACTGATCTAACGTGCCTAATGTTGCCAGCACTTCTCCTCTTCTTCTTATCCCCAAGCACATATTGTCTGAGGTTTGCGTCATAATATATATTGTCAGTCGATCTGCTAGGCATGGCGACTTGCGGGAAAAATCCTTTCTCCAGGTGCTCGTATATCCCTCGCCCAAAATTCTCAAGTCTCAAAAGGACATCTTTTCTTCTCTCTCTTGCAGAGAAGCTAGTCTCCCTCAAGCCTTCTCACCTTCCTTAAAAGGCTCTTTACGTCCGGCACTTTTCTCTCACCAGCAAGTCTAGCCGAGAACTCGGCTATTTTTGGGAGATACCTCGCAAAAACTGAGAAACGCTCTTTCTCATGCTTAACTTTCTCCTTTCTAGATAAATATAGCTTGAGCTTACGTGCAACTTCTCTTATGCCGTTCAGCATCTCCCGGCTTATCTCAGGCCTATCTGCAATCATTTCCTTGCCAACGGTCTTCCATGGGATCTTAGTGCTACATAAATGGACTAGGACCGCGATGGGCATGCTTGGCTCAACCCCATAGTTCCGCCAGTCAATTGACTTAACAATCTTCCAGCTAACGTCACCGGATTCATCGTAGACTAACGGTATCTTATTAGCGAACCTATACAACGTTATTTCATTATCATTTCTCACAGGAACCTTACCGCCATATGCCACCCCGACCTCAACGATGAATGGATGCCCGGAGTATGCCGAGGGCCTCCGCTGGGTGACCGCGACGAACTCTGGCTCAAGCTCCTTAAGGATACCAGCCTTGAGTATCTCTTCGCCTAGCGGTGATAGGCAGCTCGCGTCGGGGGGTAGGAAGCTATTGAAGTTTCTCATCGCCTGAACTAGCCTAACTATCTCCTCGGGCTTAAGCGTCTTCGGATCGATATCCTCTGGGAAACCCGCAAACTCTAAGAAGCTCCTCGCCGTCCGCTTACCAACCCTGTGAAAGTGCTTCTGCATGAAGTCTAGGAGGGTTTTGCATTGTGTTGCACGAATTATGCGGTACATTGTCTCAACATCAACTCCATGCGGATGTGGAAGCGTCTCCTTAGGCTGCGGCGGCAGCTTCGACACAGTCCTTCTAAACTTGTATAGGCGGCCCCTTGGGTCAACAAACATTATGTTAGCGTAAGGATTAGCGATGGCCGTCTGTTTAAGGTATTCGATTATCTTTGGCTTAGCCCTAGAGTAGTCGCCCTCAAGATTGACTTCAACGATTGTGCCATGCCACTGCTCATCATTAGTGTGCATCTTTCTTTCAAGGATTAGAGGGCGGTTCCGCTCAATATCTATCATTAACGAGTACTCGTAGATTTTTGGGCCGCCAGTACTCGATATTACTTTGACAGGCTTGTTGGTCGTTATCTGCCCATAAAGTATAGCCATTGTTCCGCCTAAGCCGAAGGTTCCGCGCGACTGCCTAAGCCTATATTTTGAGCTGAAGAGAAATTGGCAGAAGGCTAATGGAATGTAGTCAGGCGGTATGCCTATGCCATTATCCTCAACCCTAAGGGTGTAGAAGCCCTCCTCCTCAGTCTCGTTAGCGGATGATAGGCGTATGTAGATGTCCGGTAGAAACCCCGCTGGCTCAGTCGCATCAAGCGAGTTCTCAATAAGCTCCCTAATGGCCGAGAAGATAGCCCTAGCCGGATTAGAAAAGCCAGCTATCTCCCTATTCCTGTAGAAGAAGTCGGCTGGACTTATCTCCTGAAAAGTTTGGCTTATTGCCTGCACCCCCAGAGATGGGCAAGATTCTATACATTTTATTTTCTCGCAGACTAAATTAGTATTAAACTTTATAACATGTATAACATGTCAATATACTTATTCGGATGTGGGCGTTAAGGAGCCACCCTCCCAAAGCGTAAGGCGCCCTTTTTTCATCTCCTGTCTCTTCCTCTGCAGGAACCTGTAGACTGTTGAGTGCTCAGCTCCATTTATCAGCTTCAGGACAGCTTCCCTCGCAATGCTGACCTGCTCAAAATCTCCTATTATCGCGACGGTATGACCATAAACCGACACTAGAGCACCGCTCAGCTCCTCAATCATCTTTCTAGCCTTCCCCTCCCTACCAATAATTCTTCCTCTAATCCTCGTCAGCTCTGATTCAGACTTCCCTACATATTCCCTCAAGTCGATTATATCTAATGTAATATCTTCGCTCTCAAGAAGCTTAAAAGCTCTTTCTGGAGAGAAACCCCTTCCAATGGCTAAAACCACGTCTTTTGCCCTAAATAAGAGTGATGGATCTTCAGCCCCCTCCCTTAAAGTTATTACTACGTCGCCCGTTCCACTATTAATATCTAGGGTGACCGACAATTTTCTTTGTATATGTTCTTTTACAGTACCATTAGCCCCAATTAGGACGCCGATTCTCTCCTTAGGTATCTTTACTAAGAACTGCTGCGCCACCAGTAATCACCCTACATATTTCTTCAACGTCAATAACATTTACCCCAATCTTAGAGAAAAACCTATTTATGTTCCCGATATCCCGTATTAGAAATTGTTCCGCCGTTGGATGCTCTATGGAGACTGCTTGGGAGAAATCGAATAGAACTGGTCTACCCCTCCAAACCATTACATTATATTCACTTAGATCCCCATGAACCAGCTTAGCGCCTCTATAAAGCCTTTTAACGTGGAGAAGTATGTTGCGGTACATCCTCTCCGGATTCTTTAACTCAACCTCCTTTAAAAGGGGGGCGCTGACACCATTCTTTCCTATAAACTCCATAATAAGGACATTTTTCTTCATGGCTATTGGGCGTGGGACCCTAACCTTAGCTTCATATGCAAGCTTTAAGTTCCTAAATTCCTTCTGAGCCCATTGGTAAACCAGATGCCTTATATCTCTCTTCACATCCTTAAACCTTGGATCCCCAATAATATAGGGGAGCCTACCCCTCCTAAACTCCGCCGAGACCGTCAAGAAAATTTTTATTGCTATCTCCTCACCGTTGGGCCCGACTCCCCAGTATATTCTTGACTCTTTTCCGGAGTTAACAACTCCATAAATCTCCTTAATTACCCCATCATTCATAAACTCATATATTGCCATTAGAGTTGATTTGTCAAAGACCTCCTCAAGAACCTCGTACTCCTCACTTCTCTTCTCCTTCATCCGCTGCTCAGTCTCATATTTCTTCTCCTCGCGCTCAATATCCTTCTCGGCTCTGTCTTTAAGCGACATCAGGTGGCCTCACTGCTACTGTATTGTTAAAAGACCCATCTGGCGGAGGCGTTCAGCCTGCCCCTTAGTATACCTCCAGATTATATCGCCCCTAGACTCGTGCTGAAAATCCCATGGCGAGACTAGGACTATGTCACCGATCCTTATCCATAGCTTACGCTTAAGCTTACCCCTTATACGGCATAAGCGCTCATAACCATCCTGACACTTGACAAGGACACGATCATAACCGAGCATCTTCACTACTACACCTAGACAATCGTTTCCGGAGGGGAGCACCAGCTCCTCACTAATCTCTTCTTCACTTACAACCTTCTTCTTACCCAAACAGACTCCTCAAACACTACTTCTTTAAAAATAATGATCCCTCCTTAAATATGTTGTATATTACCACAACGTATCGTTGACACAAAGTCTTATAAAGAGAAATAAGAGAATACTTTTTAAATAGGAGCGCTATCATTGGTAGGTGGGATACTTATTTTAATAGGAGGACTCGCTTACGCCGCCATAGGCGCAATATGCGGTTCAATAATAGAGGGGTTCTCGGACCCGTTGTGCCCCGGCAGCCATAATGGGGACAATAATATTCATTTACATGGCTCTTGGAGTAATATTTGGAATAATTGTAATCATTGGCGCAGTGATGATAAACAGGGCGGAGCCTAAAAGCGTTAGAAACGGCAGTATACTGGTTCTAGTATTTTCAATCCTAAGTCTCGTCTTCAGCGGCGGTGGATTCATAATTGGATTTATTTTAGGATTAATTGGAGGGATCCTTGGATTAGTTTGGAAGCCATCGCCTGAGACCGCCCCGCACCCTCACCTCCGCCCAGCCAATAAAAGATATTTAATCTTAACAAAAGGAGCGTAAATCACAAGGTTAATCACCCTACTATTAGAAAACTTACTGTTTTGCTACGAGTTTGTTGGTGAGAACTCTATGTTTAACTTATTTAAAATCACGAAGATAATCCTTTCAATAATCGCCTCAATATTTCTAGTTCTCTTAATTCTTTGCCCGCTGCTTCAACCGGAAAACACAATTAAAAGTTTAACGGGAAGATCCGGCATCATAGACAATTATCCTTTGAGTTTAAGGTTACCTACCCCCTGCCAGCAAGTTTACTTTTTCAGCGATATCTGGTGCCATCAAATGAGCGAGAGGTCTTTCTTTATTAATGGAAATCAGATGCCGGTATGCGCAAGGTGCCTTGGTCTCTTTATAGGAGTCTCCTTCGGCATAATATTACCATTCATCACTAGAATAAATGTTGATGAAAAGATTCATAAGAGAATTTTAACGGCACTTCTTGCTGTTATACCCCTCTCTTAGTTGATTCAACGGGACAGATTGCGGGATTATGGATTAGTATAAACCTTTCATCATTACTAGAGTGGGTAACAGGAGCCGTTGCCGGCACCTCTTTCGGCTTAATTTTAAGCATACTTGTCGATGTTATAGAATCATGCGCTATGAGTAGGGAACATTAAAAGACAAATATTATTCAAATAAGATTACTTCTACCTCCTCACCCTCATTTATTACGTCTAGGTTTATTGGCAGGATAACATATCCATCAGCCTTCGATAGACTTGTTATGTCGCCGGACTTCTTAAAGGCGGGGTATGCCCTCCCATCCACTATCTTAACAGTGAGAAACTGTTCTCTCCCTGTTGATGAGACAACCCGCCTAGCCATCTTAGCCCTAATAATACTTGGCTTCTTCGGTGGGAGTCTAGCCATTTTCCGTATTGCCGGAACAAGGAAGACGTAGGCATTGCTTAGACATGAGGCTGGGTAGCCCGGCATCCCAAGAATAGGCTTATCCATAACTATGCCAAAGAGCGTTGGTTTACCAGGCTTTATCTGGATCCCATGAAAAACTAGTCTCCCCTCTTCCTCTATAACCTTAGCCAGGATATCTCGCTCCCCCACAGAGCTTCCGCCGGAGAAGACTATCATGTCATGATCCAAATACCTATGTAATGCCAATTTTAGGGCGTCATAAGAGTCCGGGACTATTGGAGCCCTAGTAACTATAGCACCATTCTCTAGGAGGATTGATGCCAGTGTATAGGAATTCACATCATAAACGTGGCCGCTCTTAAGGTCAAAGCCGAACTCCTTAACCTCAACTCCAGTCGGTATGACTGCTACACGAGGCTTCTGGTAGACAAGAGCTTTCCTTAAGCCAAGGGCTGCGAAAACACCTATCTTCGCGGGCGTTAAAGTCTCGCCCTCCTTTAGGACTACATCGCCTCTCCTTATGTCCTCGCCTTTTAGCGAAATATTTTCAAGTGGATGGGAGGGCTTGTAAATTAGGACATTGTCTCCTTTCTCTTCAGCGAACTCCGCCATAACAACGGCATCTGCGCCAGGCGGGAGGGGGCATCCAGTAGCTATTCGGATGCATTCGCCCCGCTCTAAACGCCTCTCTGTCGACTCCCCGGCGTGCAGTACCTCGATAAGCTTCAGCACTTTGGGGTTGAATTCTGATGCACCGTATGTGTCCTCAGCCTTTACGGCATAGCCATCCATTGCAGCCCTATCAAATGGCGGGATGTCCATGTGGGCTACAAGATCTCTTGCTAAAACTCTGCCAACAGCCTTCTCAATTGGAACTAGCTCTGTATAATCGACGGGCTTAACAGAGCTTAAGAGAAGGCTTAAAGCCTCTTCACGCGAGACTAGTAGCTTGAAGGGCGTAATCTCGCTCATCTAGCTTCCTCCAAGCCTTGATAATCCAATGCAGCAATAAAATTTTTACGGAGCTGCAGGCTCTTTATTAAAAGTTAACAGTGGTGGCGCATGGATAGTGGAGAACTACTTAAAAATTTCTGAAGTAGAGAAGGCTAGACTCATCACTTTGGTCAGGAGGGCTATTGAGGGGGGGTCAAGCGCGATTAGAATGGCCTTTGGGGGAGAGCTTCTAGAGAGAGGCATCGGATTTAAGGCGACTGTTTTGGGCATAGAATATTTGGTTTCAGTAATAGATGAGGACGTGGAAGCCTCTTTTGCAGACCCTCTTAGGAGAGAGGTAGATGCACACAAGGTTATTACGTACATGGTTAATGCATTAGAGAGGGTTTTAGCCGACAGGATTATTCGCTATAGAGGGTGTCTCGTGGGAATTGGACAGTTAAGAGGAGGCTCCTCAGCCCATCTTTACGAGAGGAGGATGACCAATTATCTAGCGGTTGAACTAGATAGTTCAAGTCTCCAAGAAGTTGAGAGAGCCGTGAAGGCTCTAGGAGGGTGCATGATAGATCATCCAACGGCAACATGGAGCTTTGAGATAAGCCCATTAAATGGATTAAGGGTGGCAGTAATGTTTTGGCAGGGTGAGGAGGGAATTCCCTCTGGAGCATCAATACTCTTTGGCGAGGAGGCGATAGACGCGGGTATACCGATAGAGGAGATAACGGTCATAACGGAGATGATAGTAGACAGGTTCGTTGCATTTTATAGGAGAGAGAGTGGAAGAAAACCGAGACTCTTTAAATCGCTATACCTCTAAGTAAGGAGCATCCATCCTAAGTAATATTAGAGGCCAGCTAAGATTTTATACACGATTTTCATTCTATTTTTAGCGGATACTCGAATACTGGAGATTGATTTTAATGGGAGTTGATCTAGGGGATCTCGTTCCAAGAACTATTGTTGATTTAAGCAGTCTTCGCGGCAAGTCTGTTGCCATAGACGCTTATAATGCGCTTTACCAGTTTTTGGCGATTATAAGGCAGCCCGATGGAACCCCTCTCATGGACCATGCTGGAAGAGTAACAAGCCACTTGAGTGGGCTGTTTTATAGGACATGTAATCTGCTTGGGCTGGGAATAAAACCTATATATGTCTTTGACGGTAAGCCACCAGCCCTTAAGGAAGCCGAGATAAAGAGTAGGATGAGGGTGAAAGAAGAAGCCATAAAAAAGTATGAGATTGCTTTGAGGGAGGGTAGGATTGAGGAGGCCCGCAAGTACGCTCAGATGACGGCCCACTTAAAGGATTATATGGTTGAGGATGCAAAACGCCTGCTAACTTTAATGGGTGTGCCATGGGTTCAGGCACCCTCGGAGGGCGAGGCCCAAGCGGCGCACTTAGTAAGAAGGAGTGATGCGGACTTCTGCGCGAGCCAGGACTATGATAGCCTGCTCTTTGGAGCACCATGTCTATTAAGAAATCTAACAATAAGTGGCAGAAGGAAGCTTCCTAGAAAGGATGTTTATGTCGAGGTTAACCCCGAAATAATTGAGTTAAAAAGAGTTCTTAAGGAGTTAGGAATAACCCATGAGCAGCTAATTGATATAGGAATACTCGTTGGCACAGACTATAACCCCGAGGGCGTTAAGAGGATAGGGCCTAAAACCGCGCTTAAACTAATAAAGATTTATGGAAGCCTAGAACGGACTTTACCAACGCTTAAGGACGCAGAGTTCCCCGTTGAGCCGACGAAGATAAAAGAAATTTTCCTCCATCCAAATATAACAGACAGCTATACAATAAGTTGGAGGGCGCCTGACGTGGAAAGCGTCGTAGAGTTTCTATGCGGCGAAAGGGATTTCTCGGAAGACCGCGTGCGTAAAGCTTTAGAAGAGGCCATGAAGGGAATGAAGGAAGCCAGAGCAAAAAGAAGCCTTGAGGAATGGTTTAAGAGAGCCTAAATTTAGTGAAGATTAAATTAGTCTATATTAAATATTCACTAAGCTAGCCAATTTCCTGGCGGAGAAGTGGAGTAATGAGCCTACGGGAGAATGAGAGAAGATTCCTCACGGCGTTAAGGGATTCTGGTGGGAAAGCGACTCTTAAGAAGATTGCCGAGGTTAGCAGCTTATCTTCGGCAGCCGTAATGCGGGCGGCTCTTACGCTTGAGGCAAAAAACCTTGTTATAATGCATGAGAAAAAGTTGATGAAGATATCGCTTAATGAAGAAGGTAAGCAATACGCTAAGGAGGGACTTCCTGAGAGGAGGGTTGTTGAAGTCGTAATGAGGATGGGAGGCGAGGCGTCGATAAGCGACGCCCTAGAAGCTGCTGGCATAAGGAGCTATATGGTCCCTATAGTATTTGGCTGGCTCACGCGTAAGGGATGGGCTGCAATAGATTCAAAAAGCCAAAGGATTAAGATTCTGAAGGAGCCAGAAGAGGGGAGCGATGAGAGGCTATTGAGGATTCTTAGAGATTACGGCGAAATATCTTTGGAGGATCTAGATGATGAATTAAGGAGCGCCTTTAAGTTGCTTAAGGGCAGGAAGATAATTAGTTTGCGTGAGGAGACTCTTCGAGAGGTCGAGTTAACAGAGGATGGGTGGAACCTGCTTAGGAGGGGCTTAGAGCTTGCTGAGGAGGTTACGCAGCTAACACCGGAGCTTATAGTTACTGGTAAGTGGCGTGAAAAGAGAATATTGAAGTACGATGTTAACGCTCCCGCTCCAAGAGTATGGCCGGGGAAGAGGCATCCTTACCTGAGATTTTTAGATGAAATATGTGAGAAGCTCATCGCCCTCGGCTTTAAGGAGATGAGGGGGCCTATTGTTGAGATAAGCCTATTCAATTGTGATGGGCTATACATGCCGCAGGATCACCCTGCCAGGGAGATACATGACATGTACCTTGTTAAAAACCCCGAGTGCGCCGACCTAACTCCCTATATGAATATAGTGGAGCGGGTTAAGGAGACTCATGAGAGCGGCTGGAAGACGGGTTCTAGAGGTTGGGGATACAAGTTCTCAACGATGATAGCCGCTAGACTTGTCTTAAGAAGCCATACAACAGCCGTAAGCGCGAGGATGCTGATAAGTGACGATCTAGAGATACCGGGGAAGTATTTTGCAATAGGCCGCTGTTATAGGCCGGAGCTAATTGACAAGGCGCACTTAAGCGAGTTTAATCAGGTTGAGGGGATAGTTGTCGGCGAGGGGCTAACACTACGTGATCTGCTCGGCATACTCGAGCGCTTCGCCATAGATATTGCTGGTGCCGACAGAGTTAAGTTTAGGCCAGACTACTTCCCATTTACTGAGCCAAGTGTTGAGCTCTCAGCCTACAAGGAGGGCTGCGGCTGGATGGAGTTCGGTGGCGCAGGGATATTTAGACCGGAAGTAACCATGCCGCTTGGGGTAAACGTTCCAGTCCTAGCTTGGGGGCTCGGCGTGGACCGTCTCTTTATGATGTGGGCTAGAATAGATGACATACGATATATTTTCACCCATGATCTAGATTGGCTAAGGCTTAAGGAGATGGTATAATATGCCGACGGTAGAAATCGAGAGGGAAGATCTAGAGGAACTCATCGGTCTAAGGTTGCCGAGCAGCCAGGAGGAGTTAGATGAGCTACTATCATTTGTGAAGGGCGAGGTTAAACGCCTAGGTGAAGGTGAGATCCAGGTAGATATTAAGGATAGCAACCGGGCAGACCTCTGGAGCGCTGAAGGGATAGCGCGGGCCCTTAGGGGGATACTAGGCATTGAGAAGGGGCTTAAGCGATATAAAGTTATTGGGGAGTCTGGCGTAATAGTTCATGTTGACAGCAGACTCAGAAATATAAGACCATATATTGCATGCGCGGTAGTCAGGGGGGTTAGGCTAAGCGACGCCGCAATACGCAACCTAGTGCGTTTCCAAGATAAACTGGATCAAACCTACGGCCGCGGTAGGCGTAGAACGTCAATAGGTCTATATAACTTTGATCTAATCGCGCCGCCACTACATTATACTGTCTCAAAGCCAGATGAGGTGAAGTTCGTTCCGCTTGGCTTTAGTGAGGAGCTATCTTTAGCTGACATATTAGAGAAACACCCGAAGGGAGTGGAGTATGGGCACATAGTTAAGCCATTTGATCAATGGCCGATTTTTATAGATTCTAGGGGGAGGGTGTTATCCTTCCCGCCAATAATTAATTCAAATGACCTTGGGAGGGTAACCGTTGATACAAGGAATGTTCTGGTTGAAGTTACTGGCACGTCCTTTGAGGCAGTTCTACATGCATTAACGAATGTTGCCTTAGCGCTTGCGGATAGAGGAGGGGCGATCTGCTCCGCCGAGATACGCTACCCATACGAGGATCTAGGAACCGTTGTCACCCCAGAGCTGGAGACCGAAAGGGTGGCGTTAGACGTTATGTATGCTAGTGGCATCATAGGTATACCGCTGAGCGTACAAGAGATTATAAATCTTCTCGAGAGGTCTAGATACGGCGTGCTAGAAGCAGATGAGAAGACGATTATCGTTGAGGTTCCATGCTACCGCACGGATATAATGCATCCAATAGATATCGTTGAGGATATCGCGATAGCCTATGACTTAAATAAGATTGAACCTAGATGGCCCCAAGTAACAACCGTCGGCGGATTAACAAAGGAGACCGAGCTAAGAAAGCTTGTTAGGGAGATAATGATCGGCTTAGGCTACCAAGAGGTCCTAACCTTCTCAATGAGTAATCTAATAACGCTCTTCGATAAGATGAATATCCCTCGTGAAAATATCATTGAGGTCGTTAATCCAAAAATCTCCTCGATGACATGCCTAAGAAACTGGCTCATACCGGGTCTAATGGAATTCTTAAGCCATAACACGCATGTAGAGTATCCGCAGAAAATTTTCGAGGTAGGCTACTGTGTTATACATGACGAAGGGCTACCTAACAAGGCTAGGGATGAAGAGAAGCTAGCATGCGTAACTATCCACTCAAGCGCCAGCTTCTCAGAGATAAAGTCAGTTTTAGATGCATTATTCATGAACCTCGGCCTAAAATATACGCTCAAGGAAGCTGAGCATGGAAGCTTCATTGAGGGGAGAACTGGAAAAATAACTGTAGAGGGGGAGGAGGTCGGAATATTGGGGGAAATACACCCACAGGTGCTAGAGAACTGGGGCTTGGAGAACCCCACAGCAGCGCTGGAAGTAGACCTCAGCAAAGTATGGCAAATCCTTAGAAGAAGACGCTGGAGAAAAATTTATTATCCCTAGCGAGATTTATGGAGAATTGGCAATGAAATGAGCCGAATCCCGCCGGAACCTACTCTGGGGCCCGCATAGACGGACCTGACTGAGGGGGCGTTTAGGCGCCTTTCTATGAGGGAGGGGTTACCCAGGTGCGGGACACGGCGGGCGTGGGGCGCCAAAATTCCACGTGAGAGAGAGCTCAGCTGAGGGGAGCGCGGCCCGCTCCGACTGTGAGACTGGGTGTTAGTCGCGTGGAAC
>Ga0105162_1000060_pt1 | contig 69329 bp, 58 predicted proteins | sample JNZ201metaG_FD_81532 | JGI IMG/M metagenome (GOLD analysis project Ga0105162, IMG submission 81532) | Hot spring microbial communities from Jinze hot spring, China to study Microbial Dark Matter (Phase II) - JNZ 20120812A | ecosystem: Environmental > Aquatic > Thermal springs > Hot (42-90C) >...
CTACGGATATTGTGAAAACTGTGGTGTAAAAATAGATAAAGAAAGATTGGAGGAAGTCCCTTATGTTAGGTACTGTGTTGATTGTCAGGAAAAGATTGAGCTTGAAGAGAAAGTAGCTAAGTTGGAGAAAGAAGAGATGACTTTATCTTCTGTACCTCCTGCTTATGATGAGTCCACCCAAGATATAATAGAGGGAGAAGATGAGGGGGAGACAGAGGTTGAAGCAAGGATAGGCAAAGGCGTTACAGAAGAATCAGAAGAGGAAGAAGGAGAAGAGGTAGCAGAAGATGAAGAAGAAGTGGAAGAGGAAGAGATTCAAACGTCGGATATAGAGGAAGAAGAAGGGATAAGTGAAAGTCTTCGGAAGAAGATAGAGCAGGAAGTTGAGGAGGAACTAACTCAGATAGAGGGTAAAAAAGAGGAAGAAGAGTACTATCAGGAAGAGGAAGAGGAGAAGATAGAAGGTAAAAGAAGAGGAAGAAAAAAGCGAGAAACCGCTTTAAAGGAAGAAAAAGCCAAAAAGAAAAGGAAAACCGGGAAGAAAAAAGAGAAGGGAGACAAGAAAGAAAAGACAGAAAAGAAATCAGACAGCAAAAAGAAAAGAAAATAAATCTATAATTTGTCTCAAATAAAACGAGAGAGTAAAATCCCAAGTTCCCACAAGAATATAAGAGGTATGGCAAGAATTGTCTGAGTTAGCGCATCGGGAGTAGGTGTTATAATTGCTGATACGACAAACGCAAGAACAATAACGTACCCTCTCATTTTTTTCAAACTTTCTCTCTCAATCAATCCGCTCTTTATAAGAATCATAACAATGATTGGCGTCTGAAAAGCCAGACCAAAAGATAAAGAGAGTTTCAAAACAAAGGAAAAGAAATCAGAGATTTTTATCATCGCTTGAATTTTTTCTGATGAAAATGTTTTGAGAAGAAAGTTTAGGGATTTTGGAATTACTACGAAAAAACAAAAGAGAGTCCCAAGAAGAAAAAGAAATATCACTCCGAGAATTATTCTGCTGACCAATTTTCTTTCGTTGGGGTAAAGAGCAGGAGACACAAATAGCCACATCTGCCATATAAATATCGGGAGCGATATAAAAAGTGAAAAATATGCTGAAACTTTTATATGAACCCAGAATGATTCAAGTGGATTTGTGAATATGAAAAACGGCACAACACTTTTGAATTGAGAAAGAAATATATCAAGCATCTTTTTTGAGAATGGCAGAGCTCCTACAAAACACACAATAAAGACAATTATGGGAATTATTATCCTTCTCCTGAGTTCTTCAAGTTGCTCAATTATCAAATCCTTAGTTATTGTCTCTTCTTCTGTTCCATTTTTATTCTTTTCTTTCTCGGTAAATTTGAGATTTTCTTCCATCTTCTCTTTTCTTCCCGTGTGTTTTAGAAAATTCTTACTCAAAATGTTTTTTCATATTATCTTTTTGATTTTTCGTTCTTCCTTCCGAAAACCAAAGCTTTCACTTCTTCAATTGTCTTTGAGGCGAATTCTTTTGCTTTTTTTCTCCCTTCTTCAAGAATATCTTCTACCATTTCTCTACTTGTTTTTTTGAGTTCGTCTTGAATTTTTTCTATTTCTGGTACCATATTTTTGAGAAGGATTTTTTTGCAGTCAAGACATCCGAACCCCGCAGTTCTACACATCAGCTCAACATGTTTTTTCTCTTCTTCTGGAGTGAAAACCTTGTGAAGTGTAAAAAGAGGGCATCTTTCTGGCTCCCCCGGGTCTTTCCTGGTTTTTCTTGCAGTATCTGTCATATATATCTTTACTTTTTCTTCTATCAACTTTATGTTATCAGAAAGATAGATTGCGTTGTTGTATGATTTTGACATCTTCCGTCCATCTGACCCGAGAATTTTCGGAGTTTCTGCAAGGAGTGGCTCGGGTAGAGGAAAGACCTCTCCGAAAATTCTGTTGAACTTCTCTGCTAAATCTCTTGCTATCTCTATGTGAGGAATCTGATCTTTCCCGACAGGAACTTTGTTTGCTTTGTACAAAAGTATATCTGCGCTCTGTAAAACCGGGTAGCTGAAAAATCCGAGGTTTGCTACTTTTTCTTCTGAGCCGATTTCTTGAACAAATTCTTTGTAAGTTGGGTTCCTTTCAAGAAGCCCAAGAGGAGTTATCATTCCAAGTATCGTGAAAAGTTCTGCATGTTCTGGAACTTGTGATTGCATAAATATAGCCGACTTTTCAGGAGATATCCCAACAGCTATCCATTCTGACACCATCTCAGTGGAGTTTTCGTATATTTTTTTTGAATCATTCCATTCTGTTGTCAGTGCGTGGAGGTCTGCAACGAGAAAAAAACAAGTATGCCCTTCATCTTGTAGTTTCTTCCATATTTCAAGAACGCTTTTGAGATGTCCAACGTGAAGTTTTCCAGTAGGACGCATTCCAGAAAGAACTCTATATCTATTATCACTCATAACTTATAAATCAAAATTTATTAATAGTCCAAAAAGAGTTTCTTTTATGAACAATTTATTTAGTTCTGAATCATACTTTCGTTTTTCTCATCTCTGCTCGCTTTTCATTAAATAGTAGGCGGTGATTGAAATGATAAAGACAAGTAAAACAAGTTGAGCTGAAATCGTCTGAACTGTGGGATATATCCCCAAAATATCTATTGATGGCAAAAAATCTATAATATCAACGGGTATTATTCCAGCAGATTGAAATTCAAGAACTGCTTTCCCTATAAGAGCGACTGCGGTTATGTTCAAGATAACATTAGTTACGGTGAAAAATGTCTTCGGTTTTAGCTTTACTTTCAGAATGTATATGATTATGGCGATAGCCACAAGTGCCAGGATCCCAAGTATTACTCCCTCTTTTATGTTTGGACCAAGTGCGCTGAGGAAGATGACTGTTTCCCCTGCTTCTCTGCTGACCGCAAAAAAAGATGCGAGAAATAAAAATACATAGTTTCTTGCCTGTGCCTCTTTCTTTATCTTTTCTAAAAATGCTCTGATGTTCTCCTCTCGTGTTTTTTGTAAAACCCACAAACTTACCCATAGTATTAAGATTACCGCAAGAGCTGTCATGATACCTTCCATCAGTTCCCTGTTTATGCTCATTATTTTTTCAAGAATTTTCCATAAAGCTACTCCTGAAATAAATCCAGTTAATGCCCCTGAATATAAAGGAGCGGGAGAAAGTCCGCTCGAAGATATTATTCCAAAAATTGCAGATATGATGAGTATTGCTTCAAACCCCTCTCTTAGAACTATTATGAAAGCAGAGAATTTGTTGTTCGTTTTGTTTTCAGATATTTCGTGTAGCAGATTTGAGATTTTTTTGATCTTCCCCTCTGCATTTTCTTCTTTGCCTGACTTTATATCTTGTATTGCCGATGAGTAGAGCATTTCAATTTTTTTTACTTTACTTTTATCTTTTGCCGAAAGAATCGGCTCAATTTCTTCAAACATCATATATCCTGATGTGATGAAGTATTCCGCCGATTTCAGGTCTCCTTCTTTTAAACTTCTAATTCCTTTTTCTAATCCTTCAAGAAAGACATCTTCGTTATTTATTCTGAATACTTCAAGGCGTATTCTTTTTGCTGTGTCAAATCCGTATGATTTTTCTATCTCTCCGTTTTCTTTACTTGAAAAATCAAAGAGAGCAGTAAAGTTGTCTATATTTTTCGTAATTTCTCTTCGGTTTTCATCTGGTTGAGAGAAATTTTTCTCCTCTCCTTCAAAAAATATGTATCTCATAGCGGATACATAGAAAGATAGCGACCATCTTTCTTTATCTGTGAGTTCAAATTTTGGCATATTGGTACCTTCTATTCCGAATTTTGTTATGGCGAAGACCTTTGCGGGAGAGATATGCTGTGCAGTAAGCGGAGATGGTGGAGGGGAGTTTTCAAATGTGATTTTGTATCCTTCGCCTTTTTCTCCATGGCAAGATGAGCAGAGTTTTTTGTATAAGCTCTCCCCTTTTTTGAAGCTGGGAGCAGATGTGGGTTGGACCGCTCCTTTTTTTACTGCGAACTCGCTTATTTTCCTTGAAATTTCTCGTACAACTATTTTATCCTCTTTATTTTCAATTGCTTGGCATAGCTCGTCTGCCATTTTTTTTATTTCTTCATAGTTTTTAGCAGAATCCTGAATTTCTTTGCACATATTTTTCATCTCCTCATACTCGAATTTTGATATAACTTTTCCGTTCTCAACTGCTTTTTCATAATCTGACCCTATGTATGAAGACGACATGAAAATTTTTATCAGATCTTGATTTTTTGCTGATAGTAGTATTGGTTTGCTTATAAGCATTATAGATATAGCGATGATGTGTTTTGGAAGGTTTTTGAAAATGATTTTCATTATCTATAAAAATATTATCTCCAATATAGATAATTTTTCTGATTTTTCAAATTTTTCACTCTTGCTATTTTTAAATTCCCGCAAATCAGAAAGTTATACTGCCAGAGATTATTAAATGTATTGTATTTAGATGGAAAAAAGAAGAAGATTTTTCATTCTATTATCTTTATCACTACTCGCTATTGCGATTTTGTCCTTTTTTTTATTCCGAGGTAGAGGAGTCCTCAAAAGTGGTGAAGAAGTTATAACACAAGAAGTTCAAAAACTAAAAGAAGAGGAGGAGAGGGCAGAAGAAGGCGAAAGTATATCGCAGGAAAAACCTGTTGAGGTTTTCAGACACGGTTGGCGTATAGTTCAAAAAACAATGCCAAAAGAAGCTTATATATGGGAATGGGCTGTTGAGGTGGAAAACAAAACTAACCTTCACCTCGTTGTATTTATAAAATATGTTATTTTTGATGTTCAGGGAAATATTCTTGCAACCGCTATTGGTGGTGAAGAACTCAATCCAAAAGAAAAAAAGATTATAGTTGGAAGAGCTGTGGCAGAAAAAATACTTCAAAACGCTCACAAGTCCGAACTCCAGATGAAGGTCTCTCCATCAAGAAAAAAGAATTCCCCAGAAGAAATAATAGAAAATTGGAAGTGGAAAGAACCTTATGAAATAGACAAGATGTGAAAGGGTCTCAAACATTTCCGAAATCCCACCCTAATTTAACAATGAAAGAGACAGAGATAGAGAGAATTATAAAGCTCGGGAGAAAATTGGGATGGATAAGAAAAAGGTTATCTCACATTTTGGGTTTGAGAATTTCTACTCCGTGGGGAAGCGACTCGTTTTCTTTCAAGCTGAACGGAAAACACCTGGTTTTATCTTCTGATCAGGCAGTTGAAAAGGTTCATTTTGACTTTGAATTTATGACTCCGGAAGAAGTAGGTGAGAGAGCTTTGAGATGTGCGATAAGTGACATAATAGCTACTGCTACTTACCCAGGCTTTGCCCTTTTTAATATCTCAGGAAAAGATAGTAGGGTTATAGAAAAAATCGGAGATGGTGTTATCGCCTGTGCAGATAAAATAGGAGTAAAGCTTATAGGTGGAGATATATCTAAATCTGACATATACTCTTTATCTTTTTTTGTTGGGGGGTTTAGCTCTTTCAAGCCGATTTCTCGCTTCGGTGCAAAACCCGGCTATCACATACATATTACGGGAACAGTAGGAGATTCCGCTCTGGCTCTTGCGGTCCTCAAACAGAAGGGAAGAAAATATGCGGAAAAGCATATCCCTTATGCTCTTGAAAAATTTTTAAAACCTCCGTTGCGGACATCAATATGCAGAATAAGAAAAAATATAAAGTTCTCTGCTGATTCTTCTGACGGTCCGTTGAGAACGGTTGAATGGATATGTGCTGTAAATGGTGTTTCTGCTGAGTTTTTTCCGGAGAGAATGCCTTTTTCAGATGAGTTTTTGAGATATGCTCCGCTTTTTTTCCGCGACCCACAGAGTGTATCTGCTACATGGGGCGATGACTACGAGATAGTTTTCGGGGTAAAAGAAAGTGATTTTCTGAGCATGAGAAAGTTTGGCGAGGTCATAGGAATAATTCTTTCTCCTTATGATGTCAAGAATGCGAAGAGGAAAAACTATCCCTTCAAAAAGATAAAGAGTTTTTCAGGTGAAGATGTTTTCGTTTTTTTCACTTTGAGGAAGGTGCGCGAATTCACTTTTGAGCATTTCTGAAACTTCTCACTTCAAGCTCTCTATTATTTTTTGTAGATCTGGATAATCTGCTGGGTTTTTTGCCCTGAACTCGTATATGATTTTGAGGTCTTTTATTCCAAAAAATGCGGGTCTCAAATATCTATCTCCTTTAATTCCATCTTTTACGAATTTGTAATCTTTTAAAGCAGTTATATTTTTTATTGTGTTTATAGTTGCAGGTATCATATCAAGAAAGTTTCCGCTCTCAACTCCATATAGTTTGTAGATTTTTTTATCTGGGTCTGGAATTATTATGAAGGGGAAATTGGGAAAATGTTTTAGGTAATCTTCTACTGAATGCTTTTGGCTGTTTACAAATATTATTGTCTCAATTCCTTTTGATTTTAGTTCATCTTTCATTTTTAAAAGCCTCATTATGTCTGCTTGACACCATATACATCCCATATACCTATGAAAAGCTAAAATGTATTTTTTGTCTGCTTGAAGAGTTATTTTCTCTCCTTTGACATCTTCTGCTGTAAAGTTCGGAGCTACCGAACCTATTCCTACGGTAGGCATAATGATTTAATTTAGTTTTGCGAAAACATCGGAAATGAAATTCAGGATTTTTTCAAAGCTTTTTTGAGAGTATGTTTTTTTGTATTCCTGTGCAAGTGAAATTGCAGATTTCTCTTCTTTTTGAAAGATTAATCCTTTGTGTTTTAGAAAAGATATTACGAAGGAGAAAAATTGCGTTATGTTTTTGGGGTTTTCAGATATCTGCGATGATTCAAAGTCAATGAGGAATGCTTTTTGACCGCTTACTATTATATTGTTGTAAGGTCTATGCATTTCGTTTTTTGATATTTTCATTTCATCAAGCTTTCTCGCCTGATAGAGTATGTCAAAGAAAAGATTTTTTATAGAACTCAAGTCCTTTTGATCGAGGACTTTTCCAAATCCCTCTCCTTCTATGAACCGTGTTATTATGAAATCATATCCCACTGCTATAAGGTCTGGACCTATTCTTTCTCTGTTGGCTATTTTGAGAATTTCGGCTTCTTTTTTTATGTTTTTTATGAGGTTTTCATTTTTTGCTATTTTTATGGCTACTTTTTGGTTTTCAAACTTTCCGGTAAAAACAATTCCTCTCCACCCTTTTTTGAAAAATTTTACTTCTTCTATTTTTTTTATAAAATCCTGTCCTTTTTCATTTATTTCCTTCAAGTTTTCAATCTTGAAGTTTTTTTGTGAGGATAGATTTTATGAGTTCTTCTATCAAAGATGCGGCTATTTGTGAGTTTTCTGCAGGTTTTGATTCTCTCTCCACATTTTCGCTTTCCTGAATACTTTTTATTATTTTTGGCACAAACTCTGTGAGTATTTTTGCGGTTTCTGATATTTCTGTTTTCTCTTTTATTTTCCCCTCAGATCTTACTATTTTTCCCTGTTGGCTTTTCTGGTTCTGTATATTCTCTATTCTCGTTATATCTTTTGTGATTTTCACTTTTATTTCATCTGCCATTTGCCTTCACCCCCGCCACATTTTTATAAATCGGAAATAATAAGTTTTTCTTAAATTCTTCTTCCTTATCTTTTAAAATAATTTAAATTTTTGTCTATTCTTTCAATCAAGTGCTAACTGATTTCTTCAAAATTCAATCTTAATTCAATTTTAAAAATTTTTGTTTTATTTCAGATTAATTTCGTTTTCAGAGCTTTATGAATGTTGCCCTGAGAACATTTTTTATTTTTTTAAGTCCCTCAAGAATTTCTGGTTTCGGTACAGAATCAACATTTATGAGAGCTACCGCTTTCCCGCCGGGTTTTTCTCTCCCAAGGTGAATAGAAGCTATATTTATCATGTTATCTCCGAGAAATGTTCCTATTTTACCTACGACTCCGGGTTTATCTTCGTTCTCAAGGAAGATTATGTTTCCTTCTGCGTTTGCTTCAAGTCGCATTGAGTTTATTTCGGTTATTCTGCAAGAGCCGTTTATAACAGTTCCACCTATTGAGAACCTTCCTTCTGATGTTTCTATTTCAATCTTCACGTAATTTTGAAGCTCTTTTTCTATTTTTTCTCCGATAGATACTCCTTTTGATTTTATGAGGTTTTCTGCATTGAGTGGAGTTATCATTTCGCCGAATATGTTTTTGCCAAAGCCGTAGAGCACTCCAGATTTTGCTATGTATGACTCCGGAATTCCTGTTATTATCTTTATTTCTTTTACGGGAAAATTATACGCTTGGGACAGGAAGGAACCGAGTTTTTCTCCTAAATCAAAAAATTGTTTTTTCCCTTCTGGTATCGGGAAGAAGTTGACCGCATCTTGAATTATTCCGGACTTCAAAAATTTTATGATTTTTTCAGCTATTTCTATTGCTGCGTTTTTTTGTCCTTCAACTGTTGATGCTCCAAGATGCGGTGTCAAAACGACATCTTCAAGTTGAAGTAGAGGGTTATCTGGTGTGATTGGCTCTTTTTCAAAAACATCTATTGCAGCTCCCCATACTTTCTTTTTCTCTATATATTTTGCCAGTGCGATTTCGTCTATTATCCCGCCTCTTGCACAGTTTATTATTATAACTCCGTCTTTCATCTCTTCAAACTCTTTCTCTCCTATCATGTTTTTTGTTTTATCTGTGAGGGGAACATGCACTGTTATTATATCTGCTCTTTTCAAAAGTTCTTGAAATGAAACTTTTTCAAACCTTTCATCTTCTACGAATGGGTCATAAAATATCACATTCATTCCGATTGCCTTTGATAGTTCTGCAACCTTTCTTCCGATGTTTCCCAATCCTATTATACCTATTGTTTTCCCGTGAAGTTCTTTTCCTATGAATTTGCTCTTCTCCCATTTTCCTGATTTTACAGATAGGTGTGCCTGAGGTATTTTTCTTGCTATTGCGAAAAGCATAGCTAATGTATGTTCTGCTGTTGTAAGTGCTGCTCCAAGAGTGTTCATAACCACTATTCCTTTTTCTGTTGCTGTCTTTACATCTATGTTATCTACTCCTATTCCAGCTCGACCTATCACTCTGAGGTTTTTAGAATTTTCTATTGCTTTTTTTGTCACTTTTGTTGCTGACCTGACTATTAATGCTGAGAACTCTCCTGATGAGAGAAGCTCTACGAGTTCTTTTTCTTCTAATTTTTTTCTTTCCTCAACTTCAAAATGTTCTTTTAACTTTTCTATCCCTGCTCTGTCTAACTCATCACAAACCAATATTTTTCCGTTTTTCATTATCAAATATTTTATTTTACGAAGTTTTCTGTTTTTATCTTTTTCAAACTTTTTGTTTTGTTAGTTTTAGTTTTCTGTTTCTCCTATTGATTTGAAACCTTTTTTCAGAAACCTGTTTATATAATCTGATATTTTTTCTTGAAGGTTTTGAGTTTTTTTGATGTCGTAGCCGGCTTTTATGAGTTTTTGAACTTTCGCCTCGGTAAAATACTGATACTGATTTTTTATTTCCTCGGGCATATCAAAGTACTCTATTTTGGCTTCTTTTCCGATCGCTTCGAAGGTGAATTTCACAAGTTCGTTGAAGGAGTGAGCTTTTCCCGTTCCCACATTGAATATTCCTGTTTGTGATTTTTTATATAAAAAAAGTGTTATATCAACTGCATCAAGAACATAAATGAAATCTCTTTTTTGTTCTCCGTCTGGTATTTCTGGAATATATGATTTGAACAATCTCACTTTTCCGTGAGTTATTATTTGTTCGTAAGCTTTTATTGCGAAGCTTCTCATATCTCCTTTGTGATATTCGTTGGGACCGAAGACGTTGAAGAATTTGAGTCCGAGTGCGTATTTTAAAAAGCCATTCTTTTTGAGCCAGAGATCAAAAAGGTGTTTTGACATTGCGTATGGATTAAGAGGTTTGAGTTTTTCGAGTTTTTGTTCGTCATCGTCAAATCCGTTTTCGCCAGAGCCGTAGGTTGCTGCCGAGGAAGCATAAACAAACCTTATTTTTTTTGAGAACGCAATTTCAAAGAGCTTTTTTGAGAACTCGTAGTTTTCTTTCAGAACCAGTCCGAAATCCTTTTCTGTTGTTGATGTCTTTGCTCCAAAATGAAATATAACTTCTACACCTTTGGCGGACCGAAGATAATCGAATACATCTTCTTTATCTATAAGATCGTAGAATTTAAGCCCTATGAGATTTTTCCATTTTGATTGACTTGCAGAGTTTTTGAACGAATCTACGATCAGAATTTTATCTTCACCTTCCTGATTGAGTTTCCATACAAGGACGCTTCCTATGAATCCTGCTCCACCCGTGACCACAACCATTTTTTTTCTTCCTCCTTATTTTTCCCTCTGAAAGGAATGAGAGCAAATCTTCCTTTTATTTTTTGTCCTTCAAGTTCAAATATGATTTTGTTTTTGCTCACTTTTAACCATTTCACTTTTCCTCTATCGTATATTTTTACTTCTCCTGCTCCATACATTCCCTTTGGTATTGTGCCTTCAAATGAGTTGTATTCTACGGGATGTGGTTCTGTTTCAATTGCGAGGAGTTTTTCTCCTGCTTCTGGAAATTTAGCTTTCGGAATAGCAAAACTCCACATTACGCTCTCTCTTTTTTTTATATGAATACCGAGTTTTGAGTATGATTCAATATCCATGCTTTCAAAGTCATCATCGGTTGCTGGTACTTCCAGTCGCAGGTCCCAGTGAAACCTTGTGGCTTTGTGAGAGTGTATTACAAATTCCCCTTCTTTTCCCTCCTCAGGCATTTTCATAAAGAACAATTTTATTTTTTAGATTTTACCTTTTTATTCTTTCCAGATTGCTTTTGCTTTTTACCGCTTATGTTCCAACGCGAAAACTCTTCTATCATTGATATTTTCATTTATAAATTTTCTGTATGAGTAAGGAGAGTATAGATAAGTTGAGGGAGAAAATACTGAAGCTGGGAGAGATTTCAGGGAAACTTGAGCTATTTTATCTGAAACGCGGGGTGGTAAAGCGAGCTCAAAAAATCATAGCACGTTTCAGTCCAGATGAAATGATAGAAACCATAAAAAACATGGGACTTAACAAAACAGAAAGGGAAATATTAGAGGATTTTGTAAAATATATGATTTCTCATAAGTATGCTTTCAAATCAAGACCTGAATATATCAATTTGAGGTTGCATGTTCCCAAAGATAAAATCGCAAAAATTCTCGAAGAGAAAAAAATCAGTTTTAGAAAACTCGTTATCGATATCCTCCTCAGAAGATTTCCACCAGATTTTAAGGTGATAAATTTTTCTGTGAAGAGTTATAAAAAATCTTTTAAGTTTGATCAAGTTCTCATTCCCAGAAAATACTTTGATTTTATATGTAAGCGAATTGAAAAAGAATACGGTGGAAGAAAATCAAAAAAAGAGATGAAAAAAGAGATAAAAAGATTTATAGAGAGTGAGATAAAAAAACTTCTTGGAGAGATTGGTTAAATTTGAAATTTGTTTTTCTTTTTGTTTGAATTAGAAAAATTCTTATATGGTCAATAAGTTGTGGTGCGTTGGAGTTGGACCAGGCGACCCAAATCTCATAACGCTATACGGCAAGCAAGTAATAGAAAGCTCTGATGTCATATTCTGTCCTGTAAAATCTGTTCATTCCGAAAGCTTTGCTCTTGAGACAGTCAGAAAAATAATTGCTCTTGAAGGCAAAGAGATAGTAAAGCTTATTTTTCCCATGACTACGAAGGAAGATAAAGCAAGACCTTACTGGCTTTCCGCATACGAAAAGATAAAAGAAAAAGTCGTTTCAGGAAAAAAATGCGTTTTCATAGTTGAAGGAGATCCTCTTATTTTCTCAACATTCAACAGTGTTCTTGAAATCATAAATCAAAAAAAAGAGTTTGATGTGGAGATAGTTCCTGGTATATCTTCTTTTCAGATTATGGCGTGTAGGGTGAAATTGCCCGTTGTTGATGGAGACGAAATCCTTGTCATCATGCCTGCTTCAATGAAAGAGAAATCAGGTTGTAGAACCGCTCAGCTCAGAGATGATTTTGAAAAGATACTTGAAATTTCTTCCACTGTTTTTGTTTTGAAATCTGGAAGGGTTATGAACCAGCTGATGGAAGCTTTATCGGGAAGAGAAAACATCAAGGTTTTTTTCGGTGAGCTTTGCGGGACAGAGAACGAGTTCATTTCAGAACTCAACGATGATTTGAAAAGCAGAGAAAATCACTACTTTTCTATTGTGATGATAAAAAAGGAAGAAAAAGAAGTTGATTTTGGTTTAGCAGAGGGAAAAGAAAGAGGTGTTCGGGCATCTCAATCTGTTTTCGGTCGGAATGATTAAGTTAGTTGATGGAGGTAAAAAGATATGACGGGAGGAAGATTGGTTGGAAAGATCTTAGCAAAGTATGGGGTCAAAAACCTTCACACTTTATGTGGCGGACATATAATGGAAATATATGAAGGTTGTGCAGATTACGGAGTAAGGGTTGTTGATTACAGGCACGAGCAAGCTGCTGTTTTCGCAGCAGATGCTGCTGGTAGGGTCAGCGGGATTCCAGGCGTTGCTGCACTTACTGCTGGTCCCGGAGTGATGAACGGTGTGACGGGGGTAGCGAACGCGTGGAGAGCTCAATCACCTCTTATACTCATAGGCGGACAAGCTCCTACTTTTTTAAGGGGTAAAGGTGCTTTGCAAGAACTTGACCACGTATCTGTTCTCAAACCTATAACAAAATGGGCGGTTCAAGTCCCAGATACAAAATCAATACCAGATTACCTTTCAAGAGCTTTCAGAGCTGCTATGGATGGAGTACCAGGTCCAGTATATATTGAAATGCCTATGGATATACTATTTAGTCCTTCGGAAGATCTTTCCGCTCTTGAGTATTCATTTACAAGACCTCGTGCGGATGAAAAGGTGGTTCAGGAGATTCTTTCGGCAATCAAGAGGTCTCAAAAGCCAGTTATTATTATGGGGAGTCAGATAGCGTGGTCATCTTTTAAAGATAAAGTCAAATATATAGTAGGTAAGCTTGGCATTCCTGTTTTTTTGAACGGACTTGCAAGGGGCTGTCTTGGGAAGGAGCATCCTTTGCTTTTCAGGTTTTGCAGGAAGCAAGCTCTTGCTAATGCCGACCTCGTTATTCTTGCGGGAGTTCCTCTTGACTTTCGGCTTGACTACGGCAGGCAGATAAGAGATGATGCTTTTCTTGTTCGGCTTGACCTTGACCCGGAGGAACTGAAGAGAAACAGGGAGGGAAATATTTCTGTGGTTTGTGACCCGCTTTCTGCTCTTGCAGAGGTTGCCGAAAGATTTGATAACTCAAATAGATTTGAAAGGTGGATTGACGAGTTGAAAGGTTATGAAGAGGAGAGACGGCGAAATTCCTATCTCGAAGCATCACAAGACACAATACCTATAAATCCTTTGAGGTTGTGTCGTGACCTTGCGGATTTTATTGATTCTCTCGGGGAAAAGGTGATAATAGTTGGTGATGGAGGAGATATAGTTGGAGCCTCTGCTTATTTTCTCAAACCGACTCACCTTGGCGGGTGGCTTGACCCGGGTCCGCTTGGAACTCTTGGAGTTGGAGCTCCCTTTGCCATAGGTGCTAAACTTGAAAAACCCGACCACGATGTATTTGTTCTTTTTGGTGATGGCGCATTTGGATTTAACGGTTTTGAGTATGATACAGCGGTCAGGCTTGAAGTACCTTTTGTTGGAGTTGTTGGGCTTGATGGAGCGTGGACTCAGATAAAAAGGGCGCAGGTTCCTATGTATGGCAGAGCTATTGCAACGGAGCTCGGATATACAAGATACGATAAGGTTGTCGAAGCTCTTGGAGGATATGGTGAGTATGTTGAAAATCCATCAGAAATTATTCCGGCTCTTTCAAGAGCGTTAGAATTTTCAAGGAAGAATAAAAAACCATCTTGCGTTAATGTCAGAATAGGAGAAACAGAGTTCCGCAAGGGCTCAATATCTATGTAAAAAAATAAAAATAATAAAATTATGATAATTCCCAAAACACCAGAGGAAATTAAGATAATGAGAAAGTGTGGCAAGATTGTGGCAGAGTTCTTTGAGGAAGTTGAGAAAATAATCAAAGACGGAGTTTCAGCAAAAGAAATAGATAAGCTCGCATGGGAAATTGCAGAGAAAAGAGGAGGAAAACCTTCGTTCTACGGATACAAGGGCTATCCTTCCGCGGTCTGCGTATCAATAAACAACGAAGTAATTCACGGAATACCTACTGAAAAGAAAATAATTCGCGAAGGAGATATTGTTTCTGTGGACTATGGAGTTTTTTACAACGGTTTTCATACAGACGCTGCAAAAACATACATAGTGGGTAAAGTTCCAGAAAAAGTCAAACTCCTTGTTGATGTAACCCGGAATGCTCTTTATGAAGCTATAAAGTTTGTGAAACCGGGAATGAGAACGGGAGACCTTGGAAATTTTATAGAGTCATTTGTCAAAAGGTATGGTTTTTCTGTTGTAAGAGATTACTGCGGACATGGGATAGGAAAGAATCTTCACGAAGAGCCACCCATACTCAACTATGGCAAGGAAGGAACAGGCATAAAGTTAGTAGAAAATATGACGATATGTATAGAACCCATGGTAACAATGGGAAACGGACGAGTGAGAGTTCTTCAAGATAGATGGACAGTTATAACCTCTGATGGCTCTCTTTCTGCACATTTTGAGCATACAATAAAAATAGGAGACGGGGAGAATGAAATTCTTACCGAATAGAATAAGAACCGTTTTGTTTTTAGCCATCAGGTATTCTAAGGGGAGGTCGCCTTTTTTGAAGCTTATGAATTTTCTCTCTACTTTTGGCGTTTTTGTCGGTGTATGCGCTCTTATAGTTGTTCTATCTGTTATGACGGGAATAAGAAAACAGATAAGAGATAAGATACTGGGAGTTACTCCTCATATTCTTATTGCAAAGCACGGTGATGTTATAGAAAACTGGAAAGAGATTATTGAAAAGATAGAAAGTTTAGATGGTGTAAGAGGGGTTTTCCCTCTTGTTGTAGGAAACGCTATAATGCGTAAAGATAAAATTTCTGCATCTGTTGTTGTTCAATGCATACCCCCAGAATACATCAGAAAAGCTTTACTGTATGAAAGATTTTTAAAAGATGGTTCTATTTTTGGAGGAAATAAAGTGAATGTCGGAAAGGTTCTGGCTAAAAATTTAGATATACATGTTGGAGATAAAGTCCTTTTGATTTCTCCGTATGGCGGAGCAACTCTTTTTGGTTTTGTTCCGAACTCTCTTGAAGCTGAAATATCAGGTGTTGTAGAGGTGGGGATTTTTGACTGGGACTCTGTTTTTGTATTTATGGACCTTTCTGCTTGTGATGAGCTCTTTGATACTGCAAACTGGGTTTCATCAATAGCTGTTATGCTTGATGACCCAGATAGAGCTGAAATAGTTTCTTTGCAGATGGAGGGCAGACTGGGGGAGAATTTTTTAGCGATACCGTGGACAAGAACTCAAAAGAACTTATTTTCTGCTATGAAGCTTGAAAAACTTGGTATGACAATTATTCTCTCTCTGATAATAGTGATAGCTTCCTTCAACATTCTTTCTACTATAACTGTTCTTGTGAGAGATAAGATGAAAGATATAGCGATACTCAAAGTTTTTGGTTTTTCTTCTTGGGAGATAAGGTTTATTTTTATGGGTGTGGGATTATGGATAGGTTTGAGAGGGATTATTATGGGGACATTAGGGGGGGTAATTATATCTTTTTTGATTTCAAAGTACGGTATAGTTCAGCTTCCTGAAGATGTGTATTTTATTTCTCGTCTTCCTTCTGAATTGAGTTTGGGAGATATTTTTTTGAGTTGGTTTGTAGCTTTTTTTTCATCTTTCTTATCATCTTTTTTCCCGGTTTCACGAGCTTTACGTAGGGAGCCGTTTGAGGTATTGAGGAGGGAGTTGTGAAGTGGTGGGCACGGGCGGGATCGAACCGCCGACCTCCGCCTCGTCAAGACGGCGCTCTCCCTCTGAGCTACGCGCCCTCAAAATAAAAATTTATATCCAACCCGCAAATTTTACCCGTTTATCAAAAATATCATTCCGAATCATCTTCAACCTTCACATATAATATAGCTCCGCAGTTCGGACAAGTATCAAAGCTGTTCGGGTCAGCAGAAAGCTTTGCTCTTATATCAGCAAAAACCATAACACTACACGATGAGCACGAGTCATCTTCTATACTTGCTATTACTTTCATATTGCTGTTTCTTGAATCCTTCAAAAGCTCTTCATATATCTTTGAGACCTCTGGATAAAATTCTTTTATATTTCTTTCTATCTCCTTTATTTTTTGATTGTTCTCTTCTGATTCTGTTTTCAATCTTTGGAGCTCAAGTTCAAGTTTCGGAATCTCTTCTTCTGCTCTTTTCTGTTTTTCTTCATATTCTTCTTCAAGTTCTTTGAGTTCTTTTTCAATTTCCTCTTTTTTGAGTATGAGTTTCAAGACCTCATCTTCAAGCTTAATTTTTTCTCTCTTGGCTTCTGCTATCTCATCAATGAGTGTTTTTTGTTCTCTGAATTTTCTTGATTCCCTGAGCTGTATTTCCCACTTTCTTATTTTTTCTTCTTCCTCTTTTATCATAAGTTCTGTTTCTCTTATTTGGACTTCAATTTTTGTTTTTTCATCTTTCTTTTTTTGAACTTTCTCTTTTATTTCTTCTACTTGTTTTTTGAGTTGATTTATTCTTTTTTCTATTTGTGCTATTTGTGAGTTGTTTTCTATTATTTTTTCTTGAAATTTTTCAAGTGAAGAGAGGAGTTTTTGTATTGGTATCAAATTTTGCGAGTGGGCCCAGAGGGACTCGAACCCCCAACCTGCCGGTTATGAGCCGGCTGCTCTACCATTGAGCTATGGGCCCACCCCATAACGACAAGCAAAAATTATAATATTTTTTTCCTCACCTGATAAATTCTCTGAAAGTTTTTCTCTGTAAGAATATTTTTTCCCCTGATGAAATTTACTTTGCATATCAAACAAATTCTTTTCGCTGTTCCTGATAGTAGGTATCACATGCACCTTTTGGATTATGCTCCCTTTTTCTCTTACGCTCTTTCAAATTCTCTTTTACCCATTTACTGATCTTTTATAGGATATATTGAGAGAACAACAATAAGGTTGATAAGCGATAGTATTTTTTTTATATCAAATTTTATCTCTACTTTTCTTTTTATTATATTCCGCAGGATCGGTAGTGTCTCCATATCTAAAACGGGTATTTTCAGAACTGGAAGAATTTTTATTTTGGTCATCTCAATGAGGTCTGATGTATCTCCTTTTATTTTTATTGATGGATTGAATATCTCTCCATCAAAAACGATTACTCTATCTTTTCTGAAAGATATGCTTACTTTGACATCTGCATCTTTTGCCCATATAAAGACATCGGAATTTATTTTTTTTGCGTTTCTCTCTTTCCATGGATTTTTCTCAATGTTTTCTTTTATCATCTGATAGAGCATTGTGGCAAGCCCGTTTTCTTTCGCTTTCTCATCTATCAATATCTCCATTTTTGCCCCCTCCATGATTCTGGTTTCCTAAATTTATTCTCTTCTTCTACTTTTTTGTTTTTATCTCAAAGATTTCCAGAAAAATAAAAAATACTTTTATGGCTATAAGAAGGAGAGGGATAGAGCATGTCCATCCAGAAAGCGAGCTTATTCCTTTTAAGTTTCTCAGTCCAGCTTATGGTGTGTATAAAGAGAACTTAAAGGATTGGGCTAACGAAAATTTTGTCAGAAAAAGGTTTCCAAAAAAAGGGCAAATATCGGAAGAAGAGAAAGCAAAAATAAAACTTTTTTTTGAGAGAAGGAAAAGCGAGTTCCCGGAGGAAAGCTCTTTTCTTATTCCTTTGCTCAACGACATCAAAGAGAATTTCGGCGTGATATATATTGAATACATGGAGGAGATTTCAAAACTTTCAGGATTTTCTCCTGCTTTCATTCTGGGTGTTGCTACATTCTACACAATGCTTGAAGGTTTTGACGGTAAGGCGGAAATATATGTCTGCAATTCTCTGCCTTGCTACCTTAAAGGTTCAGAAGAGATTTTGAAAAAACTTGTGGAGAAAGCGAAAGGTAAAGAAGTTGAGGTGAGAGAGTGGGTCTGTCTCGGAAGATGTGAGTTCGCCCCCGTAGTTCATATACCATACACAGAAAAATCTTTCGGAGAGGTAAAAGAAGAAGATTTGGAGAGAATAATTCAGATTGCTCTTGAGGTTTGTCCGTGGAGAAAAAACAAAAAATGAAACATAAAAGAAACATTAAGGAAATTTTCTGAAACATATTTTTCTCTGTTGATATGGTATGAATTTTGCTTATTAATACAGTGAAAAAACTTTCCTTTTGAGGAAGGAGGGAATAGTATATGAGTTCAGATGGTTTTATATGGGAAGAAGAGAAGATAAATTATTTTGCGGAAAAGCTTGAGAACGAAAGTGCGGAGAACATAATAAAGTGGGCTTGCGAGGCATTTGGAGATAAATTGGCAATAGGTTGCTCCCTTGGTGCAGAAGACATGGTGATAATGGATATGGCAGTCAAAATAAAAAAAGATATTCCGTTCCTATTTTTAGATACAGATTTCCATTTTAGTGATACTCTTTTACTGCTTGAAAAAGCCCGGCAAAAATACAATGCTAATATAGTTGTTATAAAATCTGAATACACCCCCGAGGAGCAAGAGAAAAAATTCGGTCCCCAGCTTTTCTTCAAAGACCCTAACCTCTGTTGCACTTTGAGAAAAGTTCTGCCCATGAAAAACGCGCTTTCAAACTATCACGCCTGGATAACAGGAATAAGGAGAGAGCAATCTGAAACGAGAAGGAATGCAAAAGTTGTTGAGAAAGATAAAGTTTTCGGGCTCATAAAGATAAATCCGCTTGTGAGGTGGACATATCAGGAAGTGTGGGATTACATAAAGAGAAACAATGTGCCATATAATCGGCTTCACGATATGGGTTATCCATCAATAGGATGTGCTCCGTGTACTCAGCCGGTAAGACCTGGTCAAGATTTCAGGGCAGGAAGATGGTCTGGAACCGGTAAGACCGAATGCGGTCTCCACTCACCAGAAGATGTAAAACGCATATCTTGATAAAATTTCGTAAAAACTCATATATCTTAAACATTCTAAAAGTTCTTCCACCAAGATATTTTTTAAAATTTGAGTTATAGTGAGGAGGATAGATATAAAAGAAGAATTTATTGAAAGCTGGGATGGAACTCGTATAGCAGTATATGATACTCAGAAAGGAGAAGTCGTCGCGGTCTTGTCTAATGGACTTGGAGGAGACATAACAGCGTGGACACCACTTCTTGAACATTTCAAAGATAAAATAAGATTCATATCTTGGGATTACAGGGGACTTTACAAAAGCGAAAAACCAAAAACAGGTTTTTACGAAATAGAGCATCATGCAAAAGACCTTGAGGTTATTTTAAATCATTTTGGAGTTGAAAAAGCCATATTTTTCGGATGGAGCATGGGGGTTCAGGTCAATTTTGAGTTTTACAGAATGCAGACCGAGAAGTTTTTAGCTCTCATTCAGATAAACGGCGTTTCTGGAAAACCTTTTGAAAAGACCTTTTATGGCAGATTCCCATATTGGATGTGGAAATTATTTTTCTTGTTTATGCAGGATGGAATGAGATGCTTTTTCCCTCTTGCCCGTTTTTTAGCCAGAAAAAGTTTGCTTCTCCGATTAGCATCACGCCTCAAACTCTTTACTATGAGTGAATATAAAGATATAGCAAAGGAGCTCGTTCTATCTTGGCTTTCTCTCGATATGAAAGAGTATGTTAAAAACTTTTCGGCTCTTGGAAGACACGATGCTGAAAAGATTCTCCATAAAATATCTGTCCCAACTCTTATAATTTACGGTTCATCTGATTTGTTCACTCCATCAAAGTTTGCGATTGATATGGCTTTGAAAATTCCGAAATCGGAATTAGTTGAGATAAAGGGAGGTTCTCATTACACACCTTTGGAGTTCCCAGATAAGGTTAATTACGCTGTTGAGAGTTTCTTAAAAAAGTACGGTATAATTTCTTGAATAATGAAAAGAGAAAATTTTTTCATCAATTTTGTTTTATTTATCTTCTCTTTTTCCCTCATCTTTCCCTATATTTATCTTGACATAAATTATGGTTTCCCGTTTTCTATCACAGGTGATGAAGATAACTGGGTAGCTATTTTTCTCCATTCTTGTGGGATTTGCGAGGTTCGGGCAGAAAGGTGTTTTTCTATGCTTCTTTTTTCTGTTTTGTGCAAACTTATCAAAGTATTTTTTGAAGATGTAAAGTATATCAGCATATTTTTGAAAACTCTCGGATGTTTTGCAATTGTATTTTTCCTTTTCGGAACGATAAAAAACTTCATAAGAGATAACTCAATTTCTCTTTTGGCTCTTGCTGTTTCTGTACTAACTGTTGGTGATATTCTTCGTTTTTCATCTGGTAAATTGGAGCTTGCTCATTCGCCTTTTTTCGGATTCATAATATCGCGTGGTTTTAACCCGAATCCTCTCATAGTGGTTTTTCTGTTTTTTACTTTTTTGGTTTCGCAATGGTTGAGCTCGCAAGAAAAACTCACAATTTCACAAAAAATTGTTTTAGGAGTTGCCCTCGGCTTAAATTTCTGGGGACAGTTTTACTACTATATTCACGCACTCCTTTTTGTTCTTCTTCTTTTGATATTTGATAGAAGAAGGAAGGATATTTTTGAGTTTTCTTTTCTGGCTTTTTTTGTCGCTCTTCCTGCGCTCATACATAACTTTTTCCAAGCCAAATACGAGCATGCAGATGAGATGCTCCAGAGAGGAATATTGCTCACAACTTTCAGAGCAAAAGGATTTGATTTTCTCTTAGAGAAAAAAAACTATCTTATCTTATTCCTTTCTTTCGTTTCTATTTTATACCTTTTCAAGTTTGAGAAGGAAAGAAATCTTTTCTTCTTTTGGATTTCTTCTGTTATTCTCGGTTTTCAAAATTTTATCACTGGAATTACTGTTCAGGAAAGGCACTTTTACTATGCTTTTTACCTGTTCTCAATCATAGCTATTTTTTCTTTTTTGAAAATCTTGATTTGCAGATTGAAACTGATGTTTTTGAAAAAATTCATAAACATTTTCTCTTTCATTCTTTTTTTGTATCCCGTGATTTTCTTTTCTGTTTTTCTTTTAAAAGAAAGATTTTTTATAGAGAGTATGAGAACATTTTCGCATATAAAAGAGCAAGTTGAATTGAAAGATGATTTTGAGAAGATATGCGAGTGGATAAAAGAAAACAGAGGAAAGGTAAAAGCTCTTTCTGTGCCTTCTGATATATCTCCGATTCTATTTCGTGTTTGCCCTTATACGACTTTTCTTGATGTACGAACTTATATTTTTATTCCCATTGACGAAGATGAGATTTTCAGGAGAAGAGTTCTGAACATAAAACTTCAGGGTTATGATTTTCAGATTTATCTTTCAGAACTTGAAAAGCGATTTGGTTTGATAAGTGATTTTCCAGATTTACCTGAGATAAGAGGCATTTTAACCGACCAATTTGGCTTTCCGGAGAATTTAAAAACCAAATTGAAAAAAACAACTGAAAAAAGTTTTTTGAAACAGGAATATGACAACTTCTTACGCGATGAGTTTTTGAGGTTAGAAAATATTGATGAACTTAAAAAATCCGTAGTTTTCTTCGGCTTATCTCATGTTATAAGAGAAAAACAAAAAGACGAAAAAGAATTTTATCTCAAAGAGGTTTTCAGAACGCAGAAATTTTCTGTCTATGAAATTTCGTTCAATTCGTTTGATTTTTAAATTTTTTTGTATCATTTTAATAGATGAATTTAGATGATATAAAAGTTCCTTTTAATGTTCCTTGCTATACTGGAAATGAAGATAGATATGTTCTTGATGCCTTGCGTAATCCATCTGATAAATACATAAAAAAGTGCGAAGAATGGTTTGAAAAGAGGTTCAAATGCAAAAGAGCTCTTTTAACTTCATCGTGCACTCATGCTCTTGAAATAATTGCTATTTTGCTTGACATAGAGCCGGGGGATGAGATAATAATGCCGTCTTATGCTTTCGCTTCTGTTGCGAACGCATTTGCTATTTTTGGTGCAAGAATAGTTTTTGTTGATATTGACCCAAAGACAATGAATATTGACCCAAGTGAAGTTGAAAAAGCAATATCTCCCAGAACAAAAGCCATATGTGTTATACATTACGGAGGAGTCCCATGTCAGATAGATAAGATAATTGAAATATCAGAAAAATCCGGAGTTTATGTCATAGAAGATTCTGCACATGCTATAAATTCAAGGTATAACGGAAAATATGCTGGAACGACGGGAACATTTGGATGTTTTTCTTTTCACTATACGAAAAACTGCACAAGCGCAGGCCAGGGGGGACTCCTCATAATAAACGACGAAAAATTCATAGAGAGAGCAGAGATAGTGAGAGAAAGAGGAACTACAAAGCCACTTTTTCTCAAAGGAGTTGTAGAAGAATATACATGGGTTGATAAGGGAAGCAACTTTGCTATGAGCAATGTCAATGCGGCATACCTTTGGGGACAGCTTGAACTCATAGACCAAATAACAAAAGAGAGATTATCTATATGGAATTACTACAAGACATCTCTTGCACCTCTTGAAGGGAAGATAGAGCTTATGAGCGTTCCTTCGGGATGCGAAATCAACGGGCACATGTTTTTCATAAAAACAAAAGATGAAGAGGAGAGGAAGAGGTTAATTAATTTTCTCAGGGAGCAGGGTATCCAAGCGGAAACTCATTATGTCCCTTTACACAGCTCGCCTGCTGGGAGGAGATTCGGAGAGTTCAGAGGAGAAGATAGATTCACCACAAGAGAGAGCAGAAGATTATTGCGCCTTCCTATCTTTTATAATATGACCCTTGAACAGATGAGACATGTTGTGGAAAGCATATACTTTTTTTATGATTTTTATGATGAGTAGATATTTACTGAACATACTTGAATTAAAAGATAGTCGTGATGTAGCTTGCTATTTATCTGAATTCTTAAAATTTTTGAATATCTCATTTTTCTGCGTAAAACACATTTGAGTTTTGATATGAAGCTTTTCGGCACAGATGGTATAAGGTTTGTTGTTGTTCCTGAAAAAGCAAAAGGAGAAGAAGAAATTATATATAGTCCAGAACTGATATATAAAATCGCTCTTGCCTCCTCACGTGTTCTTCGGAAGGGAAAATACGCTTTGGTATGGGATACGAGGAGATCTTCTTTTAGCATCGCATCTATTTTTGCTGGCGTCCTTTCTTCTTTGGGATACGATGTGATTTTAGGAGGTGTTCTGCCTACTCCCTCTGTTTCCGCAATCGTTTTATCTCTTGGTCTTGATGGAGGTTTTTCTATCTCTGCTTCCCACAATCCCCCACACTTTAACGGAATAAAGTTCTTCAGAAAAGATGGTTTTAAAGCAGATAGGGAACTTGAGGAGAAGATAGAAAAAAGCTTTCTCCTGCAAAACTCAGATCTGGACTTGAAATTAGCAGATTTGAGTTTTAATCCAGAACTTGCGAAGAACACTTACAAGGGACTTGTTTTGAGTTTTTTTCGCGAGAAATTTTTGTCGGGTGTGAAAGTTGTTCTCGATTGTTCTAATGGCTCTACATACCTTGTTGCTCCTCAAATATTAGAGGAACTCGGAGCTAAGGTTAAGAAAATCGGCTGTGAGCCGAACGGAGAGAACATAAATGTAGGTGTAGGAAGTGAAGAACCAGCGCGAGCCCTATCAGAAGAAGGAGATTTTAAAATAATATTTGACGGAGATGGAGATAGAGTTCTTATCGGAGATTCAGAGGGAAACCTTTTTGACGGAGACCATATATTATCTCTTCTTGCTCTTTTTATGAGTAAGGAAGGGACTTTGAAGTGGGGAGTTGTTGGTACAATACTTTCTAACTCTGCGCTTGAAATTTTCGTGAGAAATCTTGGACTGAACTTTGAGCGGGTAGAGGTCGGAGATAGGAACATAGCTTATAGAATGAAAGATTTGGGAGCAAATCTCGGCGGTGAGGAGTCAGGACATATAATTTTATCTGACATTTTGCCTACGGGAGATGGTATTATTTCAGCCCTCAAAGTCCTACAATATGTCATAAAATCTGGGAAAGATATTAAAGAACTTGTTATAAAGAAGTTCTATCAGGCAAAGGGGAAAATTCCTGTATCTCGTAGAAAATCGCTTGATTCAGATGAGTTCCGTGATATAAGGAAGATTGAGGATGAGGTAAAAAGATATGGTGGGAGAGTAGTCATAAGGTATTCGGGCACGGAACCTGTTCTTCGTGTTATGGTTGAGCATGAAGATAAAGTTATAGCAGAAAAGTATAAAGACATCTTGGTTTATGAGTTGAGCAAGATCTTTGAGAGAAACTGAACCGAAATGATACACAACCGGTTTTTGAGAACGATATTTGTTAAATTTTTAGGAAAAAGTCAAATCAGCTGGAAACTTATTACTCCATTATTGAAAGTTGTCAAAGCCATGAGTAGGGATTGTGTTTTCTGCAAGATAGTGAAGGGAGAGATAGGTTCAAGGAAAGTTTATGAAGATGAAGATGTTCTGGCTTTTTATGACATAAATCCGCAAGCACCTGTTCATATACTTGTTGTACCAAAAAAACATATTGAAAACATACTTGCTATATCAGATGAGGATAAGGATTTGATTTTCAAGTTGATAAAGACCTGCAATGATGTTGCTCGTCAGGTAGGGATTGCAGAAAAGGGTTTCCGTCTTGTTGTGAATACGAATCCCGAAGGAGGGCAGACGGTATATCATCTGCATTTTCATGTCATAGGCGGTAGGCAGATGCGATGGCCTCCCGGCTGAATTTCTCACTTGAATTTGAAAAATTTTTTCTTTTTTTCTAAAATTTCACTTATGATGGAGAGTTTGGTGAGTTCAAAAGAATTTTCTCATATTGATGGAGTAAAGGTGATAAACAATATCCCATATGCTCTGGGGGCCGATTCTGTTCAGAAGGTTTTCGAGCACTTCGGAATAAAAAAAAGCAAAAAAGCGGTATATAAATTTATATCAAAAGCATCGTGGAAAAAGAGAATATCTCATAACGGGAAAAGCTACATCGCAATCCCGATATACGAAATAGAAAGATGGATAAAGAAAAACTATCCGATAATCTGGAGCAGTCAGGTTGAGGAAAGAAAAGATGAGAAAATAGATATAGTCAAATCTTTTTCATCTCATAAAGACGGTTTCTCTGACTCTGAAAGAAAAAGTAAAACGGTTGAGGTAATTGAAGATATCGCATCAAGTTTTCAGGAGTTGAGTTCTGATAATAAAATAGTCATAGAAAAAGACAAAGAAGCAAGGGAGAGAGATTCAGATATGGAGATTTTCCGAATATCCTCATCAGACGATATAGTTCAGCAGGAAGATAAGAGGCAATCTGCTGTTTTTTATGTTAAGAAATTGACTTCTCTTCTTATTAAAAATCCACCATCGTCTTTTGATGTTGATACTCTCAATTACATCAAAAATAAGCTCCTTTTCCTCGCTAATTTTATAGATGTTGTAGAGAAATTGTTATCGGAGGGAGAAAATAAAAAATAAATATCAAGTGCTCATCTTGGAAATTTTAGGTTATTTTATTTTGTTGCAAAATTTCTATGTCCCAGCGTCCAATATTTTTTATCACAGATTATGGGCTTGAAGATGAATATGTTGGTGCTGTGAAGGCGGTTATTTTATCTATAAATCCCGAAGCGAAAATAATTGATATAACTCATAATGTTCCTTCTTTTGATATTTACACTACTGCATTTATAATAGAGAAGGTTTTAAAGTTTTTGCCAGATAGCTCGGTTGTTCTCGCGGTTGTTGACCCAGGAGTTGGGGGCAAGAGAAAGCCGATCTGCGGTAAATCCAGAATATCTTTTTATTTTGATGGTTCTCAAGTTGTCAAAACTTTTTATTTTGTCGGACCAGATAATGGAATATTCTCTCCGCTGTTTCGTGGTGATTTTGAGGTTTTTGTTCTCGATTATGTAAAGATAAGAGATAAAGCCAAAAAGCTCGGGGTTTTCCTTCCCTTGTCTTCAACTTTTCATGGGAGAGATATTTTCGGTCCAGCTTCTGCCTTTATATCTTCCGGGGAGGATTTGATCGAAATTGTAGGACATAGGGTGATTTATCCTCGTACTTTGAGTTTTCCTGAGTTGAAGTTTAAATATGGCGATTCTTTTCGTCAGATTGAGGGCTCGGTGATACATATAGATAAATTTGGCAATATAATAACAGATATTCCGCGAGAAGTTTTTTCGGGTTATCGTATCAAATCTCTATATCTCAGGGGAAAGAAGATTCCGGGAAAGCTCGTGTCATCTTACGAGGAGGCAAAAGTAAAGCAGCCACTTTTTATATTCGGCTCTTATAATACACTTGAAATATCTTTGAGAGAAGGAAACGCTCAAAAAAAGTTCAAAGCAAAGAGATTTGATAGAGTAAAAGTAATTTTTGAAAAGATAAATGAATAAAAGCAAGTATTTTCCCTAATCACTTTGAACTGCAAATTTTTAAAAATATATACTTGATGGAGTTCAAGAAAGAAAGTCAAGATTATGAAGCGTCAATAAACATGATTCCGCTTATAGATATAATGCTCGTTCTCCTCATCATATTTATGATAACCGCACCTGTTTTGAAATATTCCTTTGATGTAGATGTTCCATCAGTTCAAACTTCACAACCTACCGAACAAACCGAAGATATACCCCTTATTGTGATAAATAAAGCCAACGAAATAAGAATAAACGGACTTGTTCTGAAAAACTACGATGAACTTAAAAGGTATGCCTCTGAACTCAAACGAAAAGAAATACTCATAGAAGCAGATAAATCTGTCAGCTACGGAATTGTTGTTAAAGTTATGGACATTTTGAAGCAGGCAGGAGTTGAAAAAATAGGGCTCGTTACACAAAAAGAAAAAGAACTCTGAAAAATGAAAAACAGAGCTCGTTTAGATTTTTCCACACAATAAATCCGCAATTTCAAGAATTTTAATTTAATAAATCTTGCGTTTTCTTGGTTAAGATGCTATGCTTGTTTTTGGAAATTATATCTGGAAAAAACGAAATCATTCAAAAATTTTTATCCTTCAAGGTGAAGAATCTTTTGTCATAGAAAACAGCAGAAAGCTAAAATATAAAAAAGGGCATCCCTTCTCCGTAATCAATAGTTTTGTAAAGAGCGAGGAAGGAGAAAAAGCGGGTTTCATCTCATATAATCTTTCAAGATTTGTTGAGAACTTCCCGGTCGGAGATGACGATCTCAACCTTCCAGATGCTGTTCTGATAACACTGAAAAAAGAAGAAAAAGAGAACTTCGAAGAGCTCATCAGATCACAAAGATTTTTTGAGAGGAACAATAGAGAAGAACATGAAAAAGTAAAGCTGGCAAAAGATGTTTTTGAAGAAGGAAAAAATGAATTTATGGAAGGAGTAAGATATGTGAGGAGAAAAATATTTGATGGAGATGTTTATCAGGTGAATATAGCTCGTAGAATATCTTTTGAGCTACCACCTTGCGACAAACACCAGATATTTTCTTTGTTTTTGAGGTATTTTTTTGCTCAGAAAGTAGGTTATCCTGCTTTTTTTGATTTTTCCTCAGAATTGGGTTTTATCGTTGCGAGTGGCTCTCCTGAACTTTTCCTTGAGAAAAAAGGGAAAAAAATAAGAAGCTGTCCAATAAAAGGAACAAGAAGGTTATTTAGTATATCAGATGTTGAAAGGGTTTCAGCAGAACTTATGTCAGATGAAAAAGAAAGAGCAGAAAACCTGATGATTGTTGATATGGTCAGGAATGACCTTGGAAAAATCTGTTATCCCGGAAAAGTAGAAGTGAAGCGACTTTTTGATGTTGAAGTTTATTCTACTTTGGTTCATCTCGTTTCAGAAGTTGAAGGAGAGCTAATGAAACAAGATCTGGATGATATACTTTCTGCAACTTTTCCTCCGGCTTCGGTGACGGGAGCTCCGAAAAAGTCAGCTATGGAGATAATTGAGATTGTTGAAAGAAAAAGAAGGGGACCGTATTGCGGAGCGATCGCATACTTTGATGAAGATAACAACTTCACCATGTCTGTTGCTATAAGAATATTTCTCATAAAAGGTAAGAAAATTTTTTACTGGACGGGCTGTGGTATAACATACGATTCCGACCCTCTCAGGGAATATGAAGAAAGTTTGACAAAATCAGTTGCTTTTGCAAAAGCTTTGGGATTTGAGATATGAGAAGGTTTTCAGAAAGAGTTGGGATCGTCTCTTTTTTTGTGGTTTTGAGCAGAGTTACGGGACTTTTCCGTGAGATGGCTCTTGCTTTTTTTCTCGGTGCTGGTCAGATCACCGACTCACTTTTTGTCGGATGGTCAATACCTAACATTTTCAGAAGGTTTTTTGCAGATGGACTCGTTGCTCCTGCTTTCGTTCCGGCGTTCACAAGAGCAAGAAAAGAAAATCAGATAAGCTCGGCTTTCTCGTCGGTTTTTGGTCAAGTCATACTGATAACGGGAGCACTTTCAATTATCCTATTCGTTCTATCTCCTTTTATCCCTTATGTTCTTTCTCCGGGTTTTTCTCCGGAGGGCAAAAAACTTGCTTCATTTTTTACTGCTTCGCTTTCCTTCTACTTATTTTTTGTCTCAGTTGCAGTTCTTCTTTCGGCTCTTTTGAATTCCTTCCACATTTTCGGACTTCCCGCCTCTACGATGAGCATATTCAACGTTTCTGTTATCTTCGGAATCTTTATTTTTCATAGATTTTACTCAAGACCTGATCTTGGTTTTGTGTTCGGAGTTTTTTTAGGAGTTATCTTGCAAATTCTAATTCAGCTTATCCCTTCTGCAAAACTTGTGAGATTTTCCGTCTCTTTTTCATCCAGCAGTTATTCAAAGATGGTGAGTTCTGCTATCCCTCCTGTTCTTCTTTCAGGAGCTATATACCAGATAAACTTTTTGGTCTCTCGTGCGATAGCTTCGCTTGGGGGAGAGAAAGTGATTTCTTACTTGACTTATGCTACAAGATTTTTTGAGCTCCCTCTTGGTGTTTTTGTCTATTCTCTTTCTTATGTTTCCTTGCCTTTTATGTCTGCCGGTGGTAAAGAGAGAGAGGAAGTTTTTTCAAGGTCTGTATTTATTTCAACTGCTATATCATCTGTTGCTACGGTTGGTCTTTGCGTGTTCTCCGAGCCGATAATTTACTTCGTTTTCGGATACGGAAAGTTTCTTCAAGAAGATGTTCTCGGAACATCACAAGCTCTTTTTATGTATTCTCTTGGTTTGGTTCCTACTGCTATTTCAAGGATTTTGACAACAGATTTTCAGGCGACAGGTAAGCTCAAAATTCCTGTAATATCTGGTTTTTTATCTTTCATTTTCAACGCTGTTTTGAGTTTTGTTCTTGTGAAGGATTTAAAGCATGTGGGAGTTGCTCTTGCGAGTTCTCTATCAACTTTGATTTCAACAATATATTTGGTTCTCAAATCAGATGTAAGCGTTTTTAAGCCGTTTTTCAAAGGTGTTATTGTCTCCATTCCTTCTTCTTTTCTATCTCTTGCTTTCGCTTACTTTTATCTTGGAAATTACAGATTTATGCCTCGTGTTCTTTCTTTTCTTGTTTTTGCTGGAATATCTGCTTTCGTCTTTCTCTCCCTGCTCATTTCTTTGAAGATTTTTGCTAAAACTCTTTCCGCAATTGATGTGAAGTCAAAAAATTTGAAAAATTAAGTTTCCGCTTTTCATAACATTTTTAAAAAATTCTTTCCTGTGTATTAAATGATTTAAACTATATTTTGCTATGGAGAGGAGAAAAGGTTTGGTTCCAAGAAACATAATAGAAAGCATAGAGAAAGAAATAGAGAGGGCTTTTGAGGACTTTTTTGGTGGTTCTCTTTTTCCTCTCTCAGAAGAGAGAGGTTTTTATCCTTCGCTTGAGGTTTTGGAAGATGAGAACAACATTATAATAAGAGCAGAGGTTCCCGGTCTTTCCCAAAAAGATATATCTGTTGATATTCAAGATAATGTGCTTACTATAAAGGGCGAGAAAAAGATGGAAGAAGAGTTCACCAAAAAGAATGTTCACATATCAGAGAGGAGATATGGTAAGTTTATAAGACGTTTTTCTCTTCCAGATTATGTTGAACCAGATAAGGCGAAGGCGAAGCTTAAGGATGGGGTTCTCACAATAACTATTCCGAAGAAAGAGGAGAAAAAACCGAAATCTGTTAGTGTTTCTATTGAGGAGTAATTTTGGAGCGGGCATAGCTCAGGGGTAGAGCATCGGCTTCCCGAGCCGAGTGTCGCGGGTTCAAATCCCGTTGCCCGCTCCCTTGAAAAAAATAAAACAAGATAAAAATCTCCCTCAATCTCAAGAACAAAAAAATACCTCCCAAATACAAAAAGAAACCCCTTCTGCTGAAAACGAAAGTATTATAAACTACGGAGAATCTCCCACAGTAGAGAAGAGAAAGCGAGAAAGGATTTTTCGTTTCCCTGACGAAGTCGCAAAAATAATAGACGATGTATGTGGCGGATGGAGAAGAGATTATCTATACTACCTAGCAAAAGCGAGTTTTGAACTTGCTGAGGTCTTTCACAGAGGAGAAAATTTTCCTCTGAACCTTGAAACTGTCTTCCCATATACTTTCTACTTCTTTCCAAAAACTTTTTCTTCATCGTTCACAATATTCCGGAGTTTGAGAGATGTTATAAAAAAGATTTTGGATGGTAAAGATGAAGTTGTTTTTTATGATATATCTGCTGGGACTTGTTCCGCAAGTGTTGCCTTTGCCGAAACTTTGAAAGAAATATACTTTGCAGATGAACAAAATCATAAAAACCAAATCCACGAAAGAAAAGACGACGGAAAAGATAAGTCAAAACATAAAAAAGCAAAAGAGAACAAAAAGAAAAAGATAAAGTTTTTTGTTCAGGATATATCTGATGCTGCACTTGAAATAGGTATAAGAATTCTCAATCAATCACTTGAAAATTTCCCTTTTGATTTTGAGGTGAAAAAGATTGTTTCAGATGCAAGCAGGTTGAAAATCAAACAAGATAATCCAGACATAGCTGTAATCTCATACTCTCTATACGATATTTTCAGAGAAGATGTTGAATATATGATTGTTTGGGTTAAGGGAGTTTTGAAATCTATTTCTCCGCATGGTATTTTAATTATTGTTGAACCATCTTTGAAAAAGAGGGGATCGCTTTTTATCATGAAAATCAGAGATGCTCTTTCAGATTATGTTGTAGCTCCGTGTCCGCTTGTAAATTTTTGCCCTATGCTCAAAAGAGGTGATGATTGGTGCCATTTTGGTGTAAGATGGGTTCCACCTTTTTCTCTCACTCGTGCTATCAACCTAATTGGAGGAAGACCGCCGGACATCAATTTTTCTTACCTTGTTCTCTCGCAGAGCAGAGATGAGTACTTTAATTTACCGCCGAAGGATATAGGAAGGGTTGTGAGCCATCGGCTTGAAGAAAAGGGCAGAATAAGGTTCTGGCTATGTAAAGACGGAGAAAAGCAACTTTTCCAATTCGTCAAAAAAAACATCTCTGATGAAAATAAAGATGTCTTTTATGTCCATTCGGGAGATCTTGTTTTGGTTCAGTCATACGAGAAAAAGGAGAATTTTTTTGAAATAAAAAAAGATACGAGATTTTCAATAATCCACAAGCTTTTTGACTTTGACTTTTGAGAAAGATTTTTCCGAAAATGCAAATTATTTGCTGTGATGTTTTAAATTTATTTAAGCGCTGTCTTTTTGTTATCTTTTTGCCTTTGCTGAATTCCTACTTTCTTTTTTTGAATCATGAAGGAGGAAAAAGAAAAAGTTATTCTTGAGGTAGAGAGTTCGGAAAAACATAAGGAAAATAAAACAGAATCCTCTGATAAAAAAAAGGAGAAGTCCGTAGAAGGCGCATCTCCAACAGAAGAACTCGATAAAAATCTTCCTGCCGAAAGCGTATCGCAATCAGGTGTTTCAGATTCTGTTGTAGAAGAAGAAATTGCTGAAAAAGAGGTTTTTGAAGAAGAAAAAGAAGATATTGACTCTCTGAAACGAAAAGTCGAACTTCTCACAAAGAAGGTTGATGATCTTACATCAGAAATTGAAAAATTAAAATCGCTGAGCGAAGAATACAAAACAAAATGGATATACACTTTTTCAGAATACGAAAATTATAGAAAGCGAGTGAAAAACGAAATAGAAATTGCAGTAAGAGAGAACACAATAAAAATACTTTCAAACTTTCTCAACGCAATAGATAGTATTGATTTTGCCCTTGAATATATAAAAGATGAAGAAACAAAAAAAGGAGTTGAGCTGGTTCGTAAGATGATTCTTGACTCTCTTTTGAGTTCTGGATTGAAAGAGATTGAAGTGAAAGAAGGAGAAAAGTTTTCTCCTGAAAAATGTGAGGTTGTCTCTTTTGAGCTCTCAGACGAACTTGAAGATGGAACTATAATCAAGGTTATCAGAAGGGGATTTGAGTTTGATGGGAGAGTTGTAAGACCCGCTCAGGTTGTTGTAGCTAAAAAGGTAGAACAGAAGCCAGAGCAATAAAATGCTCTGAAATTACCTCTGCAATAGAAATCTTTATGCAATTTGAGTGAAAAGCAGAACCCATTTTTTGACCGAAAAAGCAATTTATCATGCAAGTTTTTTAATATATGCTTTAAGATGGAAAGCGAGAATATTAAGGTTCTTTGGAGAGAATTCAGGTCTTTGAAAATAAGCTCGTATTACATACCTTTTGAGAAGTTGAGGAAAGTTCTCACTCTTGACCTTGCGCTAAGGTGCGTAGAAGACGCGTATAGATATACAGCTTTGGCAAGGTCAGAGCTTCAGATGCCATCAAAGGAATATTTTTTCTACGAAGACGGAGATATGAGAATTATGCCAGCTGTTGCGAAAATAGATGGTGAGATTGTGACGGGCATGAAAATAGTAAGTGTTCACTTTAACAACCCAAAGTCAAATCTTCCAACAGTTATTGGTTTTTTCGTTTTAGTTGATTCTAAAACCGGTTCTCTTCTGAGTGTTTTTGATGCCACATATCTTACCGCTATGAGAACAGGAGCATCAGGTGCCGTATCCGCAAAATATTTTCTGAAAGATAAAGAGAGAATCAAAGTGGGAATAATAGGTTGTGGAGTTCAAGCAAGAACTCAAATTATCTTTTTATCTCATCTGAAAAAAATAGAGGAACTTTTGATATACGATATTTCAGAAAAAGCGATGGAGGGTTTCTCTTCTTTTGTGAAGAGAATCGGATTATCTCCACGCATAGCAAAAACACTTTATGATTTTTCAAAATGCGATATTGTTATAACTCTTACTCCTTCTCGTGAGCCATTCGTTATGCCAGAACACGTTGAAAATGTCAAACTTATAAACGCTATGGGAGCCGACGCTCCGGGAAAGCAAGAACTACACCCGCAAATCCTCAGGGACTCAACAATAATTGTAGATAACCTAACCCAATCGGTTCATGCGGGAGAGATAAATGTTCCATTGAAAAATGGAGAGATAACCCAAGATATGATTTTCGGTGAGATAGGAGAGGTTATAGCTGGATTAAAGACACCTCCTGATAACAGAAGAATTGTTTTTGATTCAACAGGTATAGCTATTTTAGACCTTTTTGTAGGTTTTGGAGTATATAAGTCCGCTCGGGAAAAGGGGCTTCTGAAAAGTTTCAAAATACACTGATTTTTTTATTTTGAGAACATGCTAACGAGAATTTTGAGTTTTTTTGGTTCTATGACGCTTTATGAGAAGCTCGGCTTTGCGGTTTTTATATTACTTATTTTGATTGCGCTTTCATATCCTTTTCTCCCATATACATACTACGAGCAGAATCCTGAAAAAGTCCTTATCTCTTTTTCTCGTGAGCATATATTTGGCACAGATGAGCTTGGAAGAGATCTTTTCTCCCGTATCTCCTATGGAATTGGTGTATCTTTGAGGGTCGCTTTTCTTGCTACTCTTACTGCTACCTTGCTTGGCACAACGATTGGAATAATATCAGGTTGGTTCGGTGGTTCGGTAGACATAATCATAATGAGGGCAATTGACTTTTTCATATCAATTCCTGAAATAATTCTCATTGTTATAGTATCTTTTGTTCTCGGAAGGGGTGAGTTATCAATAGCTACTGCAATAGGTATTGTCTCGTGGATATCTGTTGCAAGAGTTGTTCGTTCGGAGGTGATGAAAATAAAGAGCATGGAGTTTGTAGATTCTGCTATAATTTTGGGGAATCCGTCCTGGAGGATTATGTTAAGGCATATACTTCCGAACATCTTCCCTGTTGTTATAACTATGCTTGTTCTTAGGATTCCGGTTTCGATACTCACTGAGTCGGGACTTTCGTTTGTAGGACTTGGTTTGAGACCTCCTGCATCTTCTCTTGGTGTTCTTGCGGAAGAAGGTTTCAGAGCTATATCGCTTTTCCCGCGCCTTACTATAATACCGTCTCTCTTTATAGTCCTTCTTGTGTGGAGTTCTAACGTCATAGGAGAGTATATATCTTCAAGGCAGAGAAGGACTTCTCTTTGAGAGGTTTTTAGAGGTGTTTATTGATTGCTGCTGTATATCTTACACTTAATTTGACGCTTAAAATATAAGAAATTAAACTCTGAAAAATTACTTGACTTTTTATGCAGAGAGATTTTAGAACCGTTATCATATCAGAGGAATCTTATTTTACGCTAAACGGTGGGTTTGCCGTAGTATATTTGAAAGACGGGAAAGGAGACAGAATAATAAAAGATTGCATTGATGTATCGCGTGCTGGTTTGAAATTGCCTTACAGATTTTTGAACCCGCTTCAGACAGCATTTTTTTATTACTGGGTTCCGGAGAAAGATAAAAGTATTTTGTGTGTTGCTCCCACAAGCGCGGGAAAAACAGGACTCATATACACTTTCTTTTCAGCTTTCAGTGGAAAGAAATTGTATCTTGCTCCAACAAAAGCCCTCTGTGATGAAAAATTCAAAGAGTTCTCCAAAATTTTCGGCAAAGAAAATGTTTCAATAAGAACAGGAGATAAATTTGACTTTCTTCCACCAGATACCGAGTATATTGTTTCAACTTATGAAAGTTGCCTTGCTTCCGCTCGCTCCGGTAGCTCATGGTTTGAAGAGGTACAAGCAATATGTATTGATGAAGTCCATTTCCTCATGTTCGGGGGTTCAAGAGGTATATTTTTAGAGGAACTTATCGCTCACGCAAGGGCGAGAGGGAAAAGCATTTTAGCTCTTTCAGCTACTATACCAAAAAGCGCAGCAGAAGAATATTCTCAATGGCTTTCAGCAAAACTCTTTTACTCCTCGTGGAGACCTGTCCCGCTTGAAAGAAAAATAAAACCACTGAGTGAGATTGAAAAAGAAATTTTTGGAACGAGGTTGAAGGGGGATGTAGCAGAAAGAATCGTTAATGTTGCTCTGAAAATCTGCAAAAGTCAAAAGGTTCTCATTTTCGTATATAAAAAAGTTCTTGGCTGGAAAATCCTTGAAGAGTTTGACAGGCAGGGTTATGGTGTCATAAACGAATCTGTTCCTTTTGAGAAAAGAACAAGGGTTCTACCTGATAAGGCAGTTGTAGGTTTCCACAACGCAGATATACCTTATGAGGAAAGAGTGGAGATGGAGAGAAGTTTCAGAGAGGGAAATCTGCGTTTCCTCGTTGCAACTCAGACCATGGCTTATGGAGTAAATCTTCCCGCAGATGAAGCTCTCATAATAGTCAGACATCACATATCAAAAACTCTTCCTGATACATCAACGATACTGCAGATGGAAGGTAGAGTGGGAAGGTTCGGAATATCTGAAAAAGGAATCTCACGCATAATCCCGCTTTCTGGCGAAAATGTTCTCAAAAGAGAGCTTGAAAAATTTTTCAACTCTCCTGATACAAGGACTTCTCTTGAAAAACTTCTTGAGGGGGATTCAGAAAAGAGAATAAGCGATGTTGATGCTATGACTCTTCTTGTTCTCGGAATTATTGTTTCAAATAAGATAGACCTTACAAAGATGGATTGGGCTGAGGAAGAAATACGCCGGATTCTTTCTTTCATGAAAACATCTTTTTCTGTTGAGATCTCTCACATATTGTCTATTCTGGAAGAATCGGGTTGTATAAAAGGTGGAAAAGTCACTCCGCTTGGAAGAATACTTGCAAGCTCTCTTACCCCTCCTTCTGCGTACAAGGAGTTTTTGAAAAGATATAAGGGATTATCAGATAGCACAAAGCTGATGAGCCAAATTGCGTATATTATAAGACCACTTCTTTTCTTCCGTGATTTTCAGAAAAACTTTGTAGATATGCTTCCTCAAAGATTAAGAGAAGAGATAGAGCTTGAAATATCTGATATTTATGAGGAGGAGAGTATTTTGAATCTGTGGATGACAGGAAGGATATGGTGGTATTTTAGGAATCCGCCAGCGCAGTTTTATCTTCGTCCAGATGCCTTACAGCTTGTAAAATTTCTATCATCTCTCAAATTTCTCGGATACATAAGATTATCTTTGCGAGATATAATGAAGGTTGGAATGTCTTTGAGTTTTGGAGTTCATCCCGAGTTCTCTCCGCTATGTGGAAGTGATAAGATAGGTTTTTCAAGAGCAAATGCAATATATCATACCGCGTCTCAGATGAGGTTGAGTTTTAAATCCTGTTTTCAGATGCTCAAAAGCAAAGATTCTGATTTTTCGCAAGCTATTTTCAGAACTATGCTGAAAAGAGCAGAGTTTATAGATACTTCTTTGAGGTCGGAATGGGCTCAGTATGACCCACAAAAAAGAGAAGAGAGATTAAAAGTGATAGAGAGAATAAACCATGAGATAAACATAATTTTTTCGGCTTTTGAGGGGATTGAAAGTGAAGATGATCTTTTTGATGAGGAGTTAGCGAGAATCATAGTTTTTGTAAAAGAAGGGAGTATAAGGGCTGCTGAAATGAGCCGTGATGAGCTCAAAAAATTCCTCCAAGAGGAGTAATATCAAAAAAACTTGTTTTATATTCGTAGAATAACTTTCCCTGTTCCTTTTATTTCAAATGAATCAGAAGAAAATGATATTTTCAAATCTCCTATTGCTCCTATGAAATTAGATACGGTTATTTTTGTATCTCCTGATAACGGCTTTACCACTGCTTTTTTTCCGTGAGTGAAGATAAAAATTTTTCCTTTACCTGAAAGTTCAACGATTTCAATTTTTTTGTTCACTTCTCTTGAGTTGTATTTGAAAGAAGAATCAAAACCAATAAGGAATGGTTCAAGTATAAAAGCTCTTTCTTCCTCTTGGAGTTCAAATCCAGATATATATTCTGCATTTACGCTTATTTCGCAGTTTATTCCTCGTATTTTTACGAATTTGTGATTTTTCCCACCAAACAGATCTTTTTCGGTTTTCCAGTTCCTGATTTTTTTCAGGGGGAAAATCTTGTAGCTTCCAGAAATAAATATGATAAAAGTTTCTCTTAAAATTATTTCGCTTTCGCCTTTTAGAGATATATCAAGGAATCGTCCTCTTTTGAGAAGTCCGTAATCTTTGAGTTCTCCTATTTCGTAAATCTCTTCCTCTTCTTTTTCTCTTGCTTTCTCCTTGATTTTTTCTTCTATTTCTCTTTCTTGGGGTTTCTCGCCAAGTCCTTCTAATTCTTCCTTTATTTCTTCTATTTTCTCTTCTATTTCTTCTACGGTTTCAGGTTCTGCTTTTTTCTCTTCTTTTACTTCTTCAATTTCTTCTTTTGGTATTTCTTCTGCTTCTTTTTTTTCTTCTTTCGGTTCAGCTTTTTTTGTTTCTTCTTTTTCTTTTTTCCTTTTTTCACATTCGTTCAGTAACTCCATAATTTTTTCGTTTTCAAAAAAGAGCATAGCTCCTTCCCGAAGAGTTCTTTCAGCTTCTTCTATTTTTCCCGCTTCAAGAAGAGATCTTGCAAAATTTAAAAAAAGGCTCAGATTTTCGGGGTGCTTTGAGTAGAGTTCTTTGAAAACATCTGATGCTTTTTCAAAGTATCCTTTTTTGAAAAGAGCTATGCCATAGAGGTTATATATTCTTTCATCTTTTGTTTCTTTGAAGGATTTTTCTGCTATCTCAATTGCGGTGTCTAAATTTCCAGTTTTTATGAGTTCCTGAATCTTTTTAACTTGCTCACTCATTATAAAGAAGTTTAATAATTCGTTAATCAGGATGAAAAAGTAATTTGCTTTGTGAGAAAAATTTGTTATTCAACTGACCGAGGGAGTTAAGTGGTCAAGATTCGTACTCAAGTTTTCTTCTGAGCTCTTGTCTTTGTCTCATAAGCCAGTATTCTCTGATATTTTTTCTATCGTCGTCTAAGATTTCTGTAAATTGTATACCTAATCTTGTTTTTTTCTGCTCGGAATCACCGATAAATCTTATTTCTCCTTTTGCAGATATCATTGCCCATTCGTGCTTCTTCTGTCCTTCTTTTGTGGGTACTCTAAAAGCTAATTTAACTGGATCAAGCATTTTTACTTTATCTTTGGGGATTTCAACATCAATTCCTGTTCCATACTCGTTAATGTCAACCATTCTTCCCTGTATGGTTATTCCATCTTTTAGCTCAACTATAACATCTATGGGTTCATTAGGGTCTACTTTAACTCTGTAAGCAGACCTTCCACTTTTTCTCTCTATTTTCTGCGGGAACGAAAAAACCAGAGAAGTTTTATATACGCCTTTATATTGTGCATCAAATGAATATTTTCCGGCTGTGTCAGAGTACTCAAATGATACAACGACGCCGGGTTTTAGAGATTCTTTATATTTTGGGTTTTCAAACTCCTTCATAAGTACTGCGTACTCTCCTTTTATAGACACGATTTTTTCAATTAATGTGAAGTACGATCTTTCATCTCCGGGAATTTTTGCTTTTATAGGGAGTTGATACTTTGCGAGTTCTTGGAGGTGTTTTACTCTCACTTGTTCTTTATGCAGTTCTTCAACATAAAATAAAGTTACCTCTTTTTGCTCAAATTCTTGCATACTTTTTTCTCCTGATATTATTTTACTAATTTTTTCGTCTTCTTTCAATTTTGTTTGAAAATGTTTTTCTTTTTCAGTTTTCCCGTTTTTTTGTTCTTTGGTTTTGAAAAATAGATTTCCAAAAATCATCTTTTTTACCTCCTTTTCTATAATATATCGTAATCATTCGAAAAAAAATTAATATTTTTTTCAGAAAAAATAGAAAAAATTCTTTTTAGAAATGAATAAGTTCAAGGAATAAGGAATTTTTTATTTGCTAAAAGCAACTATTTTTTAGGTAAGTTTTCAAAAGTTCAGTTTTTAACTCCCACCTCATTTTATCATTCGGCAAAAGACCGCGAACTGTTTAATCTCCCGGAGTTTTCTGTTTTTTACCTCTTCTCTATCTTTGTGAAGTCAGCGAAAAAATCTGTTATCTGAAATATAGGAAAGATTATAGACAGGCGAGTTTCCCGCTCTTGATGATTTTCAGAAAGAACCATAACCGAGTTAAAAAAATTATCAACGTGTTCCCTTAACTCATCAAAGAGCGATATGAAGTTCTTATAATCTTTCTGTTTTATCATGTCATAAGATTTTTCGTATAGTGAAAGCACGCTCCGGAGGAGTTTTTCTTCTGCAGAGGTTTTAGGAGACACCTTATCAATCTCTCTCACACTAAACATACCTTTTTTTTGAGCTTGCTCTATTATGTTTCTCACTCTCCGTGCGACATAAAAAAGAGAGGAAAAATCTGTTTCTGAAAGGGCTTTTGCTCTTGCGAAAGCGTCAAACGGAGATAGTGTTCTTTCAACAACCCCTTTTACAAGGTCTTTTTTCAGTCCCATGTCCTGCGAGAGATAGTTCTCAATTCTTTCCTTTATGAATAGCATCACCTGCCTTATTTTTTCTTTTGTTTCATCTTCGCTCATATTTTTGTTTGCCATGTGTTCAACGAAAAACGGTTCAAGAAACTCGGAAAGTTCGGCTATATCTATGTCTAATTTTTTCTCTATGAGGGTTCTTATCACAGCTCTTGCTGCTCTTCGGAGTCCAAATGGGTCTTCTTCTCCTGTTATATGAAGAGAAGAGAGGAAAGCAGAGAATATGTGAATAAGTTTATCTGCGATAGATATTATTGTTCCGAGTTCGCTTTCCGGAAGCGGGTCGGTGGGCTTTTCGGGTAGAGTATGCTCAAAAATCGCTTTTGCTATCTCTTCGTCTTCTCCATCTTGCAGTGCATAGAACATGCCGATATAACCTTGATGTTCCGGGAACTCTCTGAAAAGTCCCGTTGTTATATCTGCTTTGGAAAGCATAACCGCTCTTTTTATTTTATCTCTTGAACCTATTCCTGTTTTTGCATATATGAAGTCCGCTGCTTTTGCAACGAAAACTTCCCTGTCGTAAAAACTTCCGAACCTTTCATTGAAAACGATTTTTTCAAGAAGATGTATTCTTTCTGACAATCTCATTTTTCTGTCTTCGTTGATATAAAACTCGGCGTCTTCAAACCTTGACCTTATCACAAACTCGTATCCTTCTTTTACTTTTTGTTCGTCTGGATGGGGATTATCTGCTATTGCTAAAAATCCTTCTATCACTTTTTCGTCTTTTGATATTGGGAAGACAAAAAGGGTTTTTGTGAGTATGTCGTAAGCTATTTTGTAAGGGATTCTTTCGGAGCTTACCTTCCCTACTATGGGGTAGGGATGTTCTGTTGAGAATATCGTTATCTCTATGAGTTCTTCGTGTTTTTTTATATCAATTCCGTTTTCTTGTAAAATTTTTTTTATTTTTTCTCTTCTTTCGTTGTCTGAAAAAATAACTCCGCCTTCTTCTTTGAGTTTCAGGAAAAATTCATCTTCGCTCTGGATTTCTATTTTTTTGTTTCCTAATGCTCTGTGGGAGTAAGTGATTTTTGACGAAGCAACTCCGAAAATTTCTATATCTATTTTTTTATCTTTTTCAATTGCCAAAATCCATCTCAGAGGTCTTACGAATTCTGTTTTGCTGTTTTCTATCCATCTCATCGTGGAGTAGTTTTCTTTCAAGAACTCTATTATTTTTTCTTTTTCTATTTTTTCTGGGGTTTTGATTATTATTCTTCGTGGGGTGAGGAAGACCTGTGAGTTATATCCAAAAAGTTTTCTCTGTATTTTTCCTTTCTTTTTTGAAAGGGAGATAAGGTATTTTGCTGGGAGTTCGTCAAATCCTAATTCATAAACAGCCATAATTTTATTCTTTAATCTTTAACCTTGTGCTGAAAATTTTTTCAGGGTTTTGTATAAGTTTTCGGGAATTTTAATTTAACTTACTATTATGGCTCTTGTGACAATTGGGATGCCTGTGAGGAATGAAAGGAGGTTTATATCTCAAACAATTGAAGATATTTTGAATCAGACATTTGATGATTTTGTTCTTCTTATATCAGATAATGCATCAGAAGATGGAACTTATGAGATACTGCAAGGATATGCACAAAAAGACAGGAGAATCAGGATTTTCAGGCATAGCAGAAATGTAGGTTCTATTGAGAATTTCAGGTTTGTTCGTGACCTTGCTGATTCCCCATTTTTCATGTGGGCTGCGGGACACGATAGATACGATAAAACTTTTCTTGAAAAGTGTGTTAAAAAGTTTCAAACCGCCGATCCCGATACAGTTCTGGTTTTTCCGAAAATTCAGCTGATACATGAAGACGATTCTCTGGGCAGAGTTTATAGCTACGAAAAATTTGATACGCAGGGAATTGACGAAGCGGTGAAAAGGTATTTTCAAGTTTCTTTTAATGCACGAGACTTGAAAATTATCTATGGTCTGTGGAGAACAGAAATTATAAAGAAGATTAGATTGAAAAACATAATTATGCCTGATGTATTTGCTATTTTGCAGGCTTCTATTTTAGGAAAGTTTGCGAGAGTGGAAGAAGTTTTATTTTTTCTCAGGGAGCCGAAGAAGAGAATTTCTTTAATTGAAGGCACAAAGAGAGTTTTGATGATGGAGCAAGGAAAAGATTATAAACCATCTGAATTTAAGAATAGAACTTCTTTCGGAGATATCGCACTTATTATATCTGAGATCGTAAAATTTTTAGGAGAAAATTTGAAGTTTATTTTAGATGTAGATAAATTTGGTTTTAGGCTTAACTCAAAAGAGAAGTTTTTATGTATTTTAATTGCTGTTTTAAGTTTTTTTGTGATGAGGAGCATTTCTATTAGTATCTACAGCTTTGAAAAACTTTCTGTAAAGATAAGAGAAAAAATTTTTGGAGCAGTTTGAATTCAGGTTTCTTTTTGGTTTTCATCTTTTTTTGATGGCAGACCTACGAAAACGAGCTTCTTATCTTGTTTTTTGACTATTCCGAGTTCCTCCATCTCTTCAACTATTCTTGCAGCTCTGTTGAAACCTATTCCGAGTTTTCTCTGCAAAAGAGATATAGAGATTTGCCCGTAGTTTTTTGCTATTTCAACTGCTTCTTTGAATTTGGGGTCTTTATCTTTCAATATGTCTGATGCAGAAAAAATATCATCTTCTTCATCTTGTGATACGATTTCAATATAGTTAGGTTTTTGCTGTTTTTTGAGATGCTCTACGATTCTCATTATTTCTTTGTCAGATGTATATGCAGCGTGTCCCCTTTGAGGAGTAATGCCTGGCATAGAAAATAGAAAGTCCCCTTGTCCGAGCAGTGTTTCTGCTCCGTTAGTATCTAAAATCACCCGCGAATTTATTTTATCTGATACTCGCAGTGCTATTCTTGCTGGAAGGTTAGATTTTATTATACCCGTCACGACATCTGCTGATGGTCTTTGTGTTGTGAGTATAAGATGAATTCCTGCTGCTCTTGCCATCTGAGAAAGTCGCATGACATACTCTTCAACCTTTCTTGCCGAACTTACCATAAGGTCTGCAAACTCGTCAATAACAATTACTATTCTCGGCATTTTCTCCCCTGTCTTCTCTATGAAGTCATCAAGGTTTTTTGCCTGATTTTTCTTCATTGTCTGGTACCTTGAGATCATCTCCTCAACAGCCCACCTTAGAACATCTATCGCTCCTTTGGGACTTGTTATGACATCTGTTATGAGGTTCGGAATACCGCTGTAAAGAGAAAATTCAAGCATTTTTGGGTCAACAAGTATAAATTTCAGTTCGTCTGGTGTGAAGCGCAAGAGTAAGCTTATGATTATTGTGTTGAGGAGGACACTTTTTCCTGAGCCCGTTGTTCCAGCGACAAGTAGATGAGGTAGTTTGTGAAGGTCTATAACAAAGGGTTTCCCGTATATATCTTTCCCTATTGTGAGAGGGATTTTCATCTTTTCTGCGGATGGTGAGTTGAATATTTCGCTTAACTTAACTATATTTCTTTTTTTTCTTGGTATTTCAAATCCGACTGCTCCACTTGTTGGAACGGGAGCGACTATTCTTATCCCCGGCAATCTCATAGCTATTGCTATATCTTCTGAAAGCTGAACGATTCTTGTCGCTCTTATTCCTGATTCTGGAATGAATTCAAAGAAATTCACAACAGGACCTGATGTCATAGATATTATTTTTCCCCTTACTCCGAATGAGTTCAGGACAGATATAAGTTCTCTTGCTACTTTGTGGAGTGTTTCGGGCGGGTCATACTCGTTTGTTTCAGGTGGATCAAGCAAATCAGGAGAGGGCAGAACAAATCTTTTCAAATCTTTTTCCCTGGCATAATTTTCCTCATCTTCATCATCTGAATTGAAATTTTCATTATTTTCTGTTTCACTTTCTTTGCTATCGTCTATTTTTTCTTCTTTTTGGTGTGTTTTTTGAATGTCTAAAATCTGTGTTTTCTCGTAATCTTCCCTGCTCTTCTCTTCTTCTGACTTTGGTTTTGTTGATTCAAATTCAAGTATCATTGTTGAATGAGAGGTTTCTTCTGAGACAAGTTTGCTGTGGTATTTCACTTTATCTTCATCTTTTTCTGCGTAAGTTGTCTGATTTATTTCTTCTTGAACTTTCTTTCTCTTTGATTTTGCAAGTTTTAATATTGCTGGATAAATCACAGGTAGTGATGAAAAAACTGCCAGGAGAGATAAAATTGCGAGTGAGTTTTTGAACTCTACTCCTATTCTTTCAAGCTCACTTTTTATTTTCAGTCCTATTAGTCCCCCGTAGCTTTCATTCACAAAAGATAGAATTCCTGAAAGACAGATCGGGATTGCTAATATTGGTATGAAGATCAGGTGGTTTTTGTAGTTTTTGAGCAGGAAAAATGAGTTTGCAACGAGAAGACCGAATAAGATAAAAATTGATGAGAATCCGAGTGAAAGATAGAGTGCGCCTACGATTTTTTGCGAAATTTTTTCTAAAAAACCTTGATTTTTCACTACGAACGGAGAAGATGGAATATCAAAAAGTATAAAGTTTGAGATTATATAAAAGAGTATGGCTATATTTACAAAGCTTATCGCTTTCCCTAATCGCATGAAACAAATTTTACAAATGAAAGTATTTCTTTCGTTCTGACTTCTACGGGATTTCTATTATTTTGTAATTTTTGGTTTTGGGAATTTATTTTAATTTTTTTTGTGTTTTGTTAAAATTTTGTGTATGGTTGTATTTGGCGAAATTGTTTTGAATAAGAAAAGGTCTTTGAGGAGTATCTTCTTTATTTTCTTTCTATCCTTATCTTTTTCTTCTTTTCAGTTTTACGGTTGTGGTGAAAGAGAGAAGGTAAAGATCACTTTCCCAGTAAAGATCACTTTCCCAAAAGAAAAGTGCAACATACTTTCAAGATATGAGAATATGCCAGAAGAGGTTAGAGAAGAATGTTTTTTCCCGTATCCTTTTGAGCAGTTTATGTATCAGGGAAGGGTCTCTGTACCTTCTGAACTCATATGGGTTCCAGATGGTTATCCGCAGCTTGACCTGAGCTTTATCAACTCATTTGATGGGTTTTCTCCCGTGAATCAGATTATATACTGGCATCCCGAAGGTTTTTCAAGAGAGGGTCTGCCTGAACCTGAGGAAACACTAAATCCAACCTCTCCTGTTCAGCTTATAGAGTGGGGCAGTGGAAAGAGAATTCCAGTTTTTGTTGAGCCAGATGTAAGGGCTGAACGCCCGTATCAAACTCTATATATAAGACCGCTTTTCAAGATGAAAAACTCTTCGCGTTATGTTGTTGTTATCAAAAAAGGATTGAAGGGTATGAATGGCAATATTCTTGAATCTCCGCTTTTTTTCAAGTACCTTGTTCAAGGAAAAGATATGGTTTTTGAAGGTTTGAGCGAAGATGCAGGAAAATGGAAAAAGCATTTTGAAGAGATTCTGGATTTTCTTGAAAGTATTGGTATAAAGAAGGAAGACATTTTGGTTGCGTGGGACTTCAAAACCGCATCAGAAGATCTCATCATAAACCATCTCCTTTCTGTAAAGAAAACTGTCTATGACTATGCAGACAAAATAGCTTTTATCGTAGATAAAGTAGAGCCAAATCCTTACTCTGGTAAGCAGGATTTACCTGAATCTTACAGAAATCTCATAGCTTACTCTGTTTCGGGCAGGTTTTATGTTCCAAAATACGATAATCCATCTCAGCTTTTTGAAGCAAGGTTCAAGATGAACATACCTTCTGGAGAGTGCTTTTCATCTCATTTGACGCGTGTTATGATTTTCGGTCACGGTCTTTTTGGCTCTTATGAAGAGATCAGCTCAAACCATCTTCTATATGTGTCTTCATTTATGTGTCTTCCTATCATTGCTACAAAGTGGATTGGTATTGATGATGACGCAAGGGGAAAGGTTTTTGAGATTGGAGCGAGTAAAAAGGGAAATATCATTGATGCTGTGAAGTATGTTGTTTTCAATCTGAAACAGGGGCATGCGAATTTCCTCGCTCTTGCTATACTCATAAATAAACCATCTTTCTGGCAGGAGGTGAAAAGTAAAGTGTCGGGATTTAACTTTCCAGAAAAACCTTCTGAAATTGTCTACTATGGAATATCAAACGGAGCGATTCAGGGGGGAACATTTATGGCTCTGACAGATGAGGTTAAAAAAGGAGTTCTTGATGTCGGTGGTGCTATATGGACATCTCTGCTTGAAAGAAATAAAAGCTGGGATTTGCTCAAAAATACATTCGGATTTGTAAAGGCAGAGGAGGAGTTAGAGCTGAAAAAATATATAGCGTTATCTCAAATTATTTTTGACCTTGTTGACCCTGTAACTTTTGCTGAATATGTGACTCGTGGAAACGAAAAATTGGGAATAAAACCAAAGTTTATATTTTACCGTGAAGCTCTGTATGATGAGCAGGTTGCTAACTTTGCAACAGAAACATATATAAGGGTTGCAGGAATACCGGGAATAAATAAACCTGTGAAAAAGGTTTTCGGTATTGAGTTTAAAGATGCTCCTTTTGATGGTTCGGCATATTTGCAGGTTGATCCGAAACTATCTGACAATGATATTCAGAGATTTCCGAAGGGGAATATTCCACCTTCTCCTGACCCATTATCTACTCGTGTTCAGAAGAACATGCCAGTTGAAAGCAGTGGAGATTATGTTACTCCACATGAAGTTCCGAGGAGGGTGAAAGAGATTCTTGATATGCAGAAAAAATTTTATGACGAGGGAAAGATTTACCAGTTCTGTTCAGATAAAATATGCGATCCAGATTAATTCGGCAAAAGCGAAATTGTTTTTCTGATGACTAAATTTTATCTTTAACTTTTTTATGGTTTTAAAAGATATTTTGTCGGGGATTCAGCAGAACAGATATTTGAATTTTATTTTTTCGTACAGATTTATTCCATCTCTTTTGGTTGCTCTTTTTCTTTCTTTATATGTTGCTTTTGTAGGTGAGGGGTGGGCAAAGTTTGAAGTTGTTTTTCTTGTTTCTTTTCTCTCATCTTTTTTGCTTTTGAGAGAGGGTGATAGAGTTGTTCATCTTTCGTTTCTTATATCTTTTGTTTGTCTTCTTCTTTTCTTTTATGTTTTTATTTTTCAGCTTGAGAAGTTTTTGGTTTTATCTGGGGAAAAGCTTATTTTTGTGGTTCCTTTTCTCGTTGTTCCGTCGGTTTTGTTTTTCATAGTTGAAAAGCGGTTTGCTCTTTATATTTCTGCTCTTTGCTCTTTCCTTTTGTTCTTCGTACACAGAAATTTTCATCTTTCGTTTATACATTTTACTGTTTCTTTTGCTTTGATTGAACTTTTAAAAGGTGTGAGAAGGAGAATAGTTATGTTCAAGTTAGGTGTGATTTGTGGTTTTATAGGTTCTGTCTTATCTCTCTTTTTAGAAAAAGATATAGTGGATTCAGCTTTATTGTTTTTATCTTCTATTTTTTCTCCGTTCATATCTCTTGGGATAATTTATATAGCGGAGAGGTTTTTTGGGGTTTTGACTCCGTTTTATCTTTTTGACCTTCAAGACCTTGAGCATCCGCTTCTTGTTCAGTTGAGAAAGAGGGCTCCGGGAACATTTCATCATTCTCTTGTTGTTTCAGATATAGCTTATGTTGTGGCGAGCGAGCTCGGAGTAAATGCCGAGCTTGTGAGATGTGCAGCTTTATATCACGACATAGGAAAAATAACAAGACCAGCATACTTTATAGAAAACACAGGAGGAGAGAGCAAACACTTTAAAATAACTCCTCCTCTGAGCGCTAAAATAGTTGTCAAGCATGTTGAAGATGGGGTCAAAATCGCAGAATCATATATGCTCCCGAAAAGGATTATAGATTTCATAAGGGAACATCACGGGACAACAAATCCTGAATTTTTTACAAAGGCGGCGGAGATGCTTGATATTGATTTTTCCGTTAGGTATCCTGGTCCCGCTCCGAGAAGTATAGAGACAGTTATAATGATGATAGCTGATTCTTGTGAGGCAGCTGTAAGGTCGCTTGAAGATTTTTCATTAGATGAGATAAGGCGAACTGTTGAAAAAGTTGTGAAAAATAAGATGGAACAGGGACAGTTTGACTATGCTCCCGTAACTTTGGAGCAGATTTCAAGAATAAAAGAGGGTATAATAAAGGCGCTTGCTGATTTTTATCATATTAGAGTGAGCTATGAAGAAGAAGAGATAAAAGATTATATTGCCACAATTAAATCAAAGAAATCTGAGAAATTCTCAAAAGGGAAAGAAGAAAAAGTTAAAAAAGCCGAGCAAGTATCTGCTGATGGTGTGAAATACGAGCTTGATGATGGAAAAGATAAATCTGATGATTCGGAGTTTTCAGATAAAAATCAGGAAAAAACTCTTCCGAAAAAACAAAGCTGAAATCTCAAATTTCCTCAATTCGTCAATATCCTATAACTTTTGAAAATATGTCTCTTACTTTTTTTAACGCTGATTCAAACTCATCTTTTGATATTTTTTCAACTTTTGTTATTTCTTCCCAGAAATTTCTGTCTTCAGGGTCTATCCAGATATCTTCAAGTGGGAAATCGCTCTTTATCTTTATGTATTTTTCTATTTTTCTCAAGATTTCATAAGGTTTTCTCAGGTTTTCTCCTAATACTTCTTCGGCGAGTTTTATGGAATCGACGAAAGAAATATCAAATTTCTTCTCTCTTATCTGTATGAAGTGAGAGATGAGTTCTATATCTTGTAAGCCACCTTCAATGTATTTTAGATTTATGATTTTCTTCCCGTCAACAAATTTTAAAGAGAGTTTTTCTGAGGATTTTCTTTTTAGCTCTTTGAAAGAGCTTTTGAGTTCTGATATTTCTATGTTCTCAAATGCCATTTGTTTTATTTTTTGTATTTCTTGCTCTATCGCTTTGCTTTCTTTGGGGAAGATAACTCTTGATTTTAAGATGGGGATTTTCTGCCATATATTTGCAGATTTGATGTAGAATTCCTCTAATGATTTTGTAGATATAGCAAGTGGACCTGCGTGTCCTGATGGTCTTAATCTCATATCAACTTCAATACCGCTTCCTTCTTTTGTTTTTGAAGTCAAAAAGACGATGAACTTTTGAGCAAACCTTATCCACTCTTCTTGACTTCCCTCAGAGAAAATAAAAAGGAGGTCGGCGTCAGAACTATATATTGCTTCTTCTGATCCGTATTTGCCAAGAGCTACGATGAAAAAGGGTATTGATAGTTTGGACGGGGGAAGATTTATTTTAAGCTTTTCTCTTGCGGTGAGAGATACTGTCTCTCTTACTACGAAATCGTATATCTTGCAGATTCTTTTTGATACTTTGGCAAACTCTATGTTTTTAGATAAATCCTCAAGGAGAAGAATCAGTGTTTTCTCTTTTTTTTCTCTTCTTATTTCGTTCATCACTTCTTCTTCATCTTCATTTTTTACTTTTTCCCAGAAATCATCTTCATCTGGTGGTTCAGGAGAGTGCTTATAAGAGAGGAAAATAATATCTAAGCTTTCTGGGTGGTTTATGAGATAGTTTGCGAAAAGGCGAGATATACCTGAAAGTTTTGCGAGAATTTCAATGAGTTTTTCGTTTTTCATAAGTAGAAAATAAAATCCCCTTCTTTTCCCGATGGACTTTATGAGTGAGTGGAAAAAAGATAGCGATGAGTTTTTGTCTGGAGATTTTGCGGAATACCAGACAATAGATGAAATAAGCTTTTCAGAAACAGTAAGCTCCTCTGTCTTTATCTCAAATGTTTTCGCTCCAAAATCTGCTACTGATATTCTTTTTTTCTCTTTTAGGAAGAGGGTTTTTTCTCTGAGAGAGTTTATAATCTGTAAAGCCGATTGCACATCTTCGTATCCAAGCTCATATAAGTAATTTCTTATGTCATCTTGCGTGTCATCTTCTGTTATTATCTTGTATTCTGGAACCTCCACTTCAAATGTTTCTTCAAATATCTTGTGAACTTTGTTTCTGACCAGCTTTAATCTTTCAAAGAATTCCTGCTCTGATATTCTGTAAAATTGGGTTATTTTCGGTATATCTTTTTGCTCAATGGTGAATCTCTGTTCTTCATCAAGTTGAATCAAGCTTTCTATCTCTCTTAAAAATATGTAGCAATCTTTAAGTGATGGATAGGTTTCATCTTTGATATATTGTTTTATAAGTTCTAGAATTTTTGTTGTTTTTTTCTCTCTCAACCTTTCGTCTTTACCACCGAAGATAAGCTGGTTTGCAAAAACAACAAACTCCACCTCTCTTATCCCTCCCTCTGAGTACTTCACATCAAAAATTTTTTCGTCTCTCCTCAGGTGGCGTGATATAGATACTTTTATCTCTTTCAATCTTTCTATGGCTGAGAAATCTAGGTATTTTCTGAAAACGAATGGTTCAATTTCTTTGAGAACTTCTTCGCCTAATTTTTTGTTTCCTGCAACGGGTCTTGCTCTCAGCAGTGCATATCTATCATCTGTCTTGCCGAGGTTAAGGTAGTACCATGTGAAGAATTTATCTGTTATTACGATTGGACTTGACTTCCCGCCGGGTCGCAGATCAAGGTCTAACCTCCAAAGAAACCTCTCTCCCTTCCTCTGAGAAGTTATGTTTACAAATTTTCTTACATCTTTTGTTATTTTTTCTTCGTCTGATTGAGAAGATATGATGAAGCATATATCAAGGTCTGATGAGAAGTTTATCTCCCCGGCTCCTAATTTACCAAATCCTATTATGCATATTTTTTCATAGTCAAGCATTGCTTTTGAAAGTTCATCAAGAATTTTCTCATACATTTTTGTGAGTTGTTCAAGGAATTTTTCCGTTGAGATTTTGTGGTTCAACCAGAGTTCTACGAGCTTTCCTTGAAAGAGATATTTGAAATCAATTGCTTCTTCAAAACTTTTTATCTCTTTTTCTTCGAGTTCCTTTGATAGCTCTTCTACTATCATAAAAAATAGAATAAAAATAGATTTTTATGTGTAATTTTACGATTGAGCGAATACTAGCTTTTTATTTTGAGGTAAAGATAAACCACGCAAGATGAAATATAAAATAGTGAAGAAATTGCAAGTGAGAGCAGAGATATTTTTGATGGTTTTGCTTCTTCTGGGAATTCTTTGAGTTTGAAAATACTGATGAGCATTATTGCGGGAGAAAATATAGCCATCCCGAAAAATCCTACAATTGCTGTGAATACTATGAGAGTTCCGGGTGGAGCTACCGGCAAGGTTATCATGGTGATTAAAGTTATAGCAGAAAGCAAGATAAAATACGCTCTTGACTCATCTTTTATGATGTCCTTCTTGATTGATTTTATTATGTCAATGTTTATTTTTGCCACTGCATCTGCTGTGCTCATCCATGTATCTACCAGAAAAAGAGAGGAAGAGAAGAGAAAAATCTTCCTTCCTATCTCTCCCCACCATTGAGCAAAAAACTCTGCTTGAACAACTGCTATCTTGTATCCAGAAGGAAAAAGCCCTTTGGGATGAAGAATAGAGAAGGCAAGAAGGCATGTCATAAGCGTTGTTATGAGATTCCCTACGACTCCTACCAGTGAATCCAGAAAAAGTGCCTTTTTCCAGAAAGATATTTTCTCTTTCAGTTTATCTTCTTTTTTTGGCTTGAATCCGAAGTCAAATCTGTTCTGGTTGTAGATAGACATACCCATGCCTTTTCCTATCACCCAGTATGAGTAAAATAGGGACCAGAAACCTCCAAGTCCCATAAAAGTTATGGCAGTTATAATCTCTTCATAGTCATCTTTCTCTATTGATTTTATATCGGGTTTGAAAAAGCCAGCTACAAATTCCGGGATTTTTTCAACAACTCTTGGATGAAGGCATGAGATAACGAGTCCCGAAAAAGTTCCAACCGCTACGAATGTCATAAAGATCTCAACGACTTTATAGGTTCTTTTGGCTCTTGTGAGGAGTATGAACATGAAGATTATAAGTATGTATCCCCATATGTTTGATGCTGTCTTTGGAGAGAGTGGAGTTCTTATAAGTTCAGAAAGAGCGGTTCCACCAGCTACTACAAATGACCCAAACCAAAGAAACGAAAAGTTCATCATTATCCACAAAAATACGGTGAAACTTTTTGATAACCTGAAAAATCCTCTCCATATGCTTTCTCCTGTAAGCATTGAGTATCTTCCTATATGATATGTGAGAGGTAGCTGTATTATTGCTGAGGGTATGAGTAGGAAGAGGAGAGATGTTCCGTATTTTGCTGTAAGGTAGGGCCACCATATAAGTTCTGATGAACCTTGGGCGAGAGCAAGCCATATTATTCCGGGACCTATAGCTCTCAAAATTCCGGTAGGTTCAGGGAAGATATTTTCTCTGAACTCTGAAAGATGAGAGTTATTGTTTTTTTTTATCGCCTCGTTTTTTACCATTTAATTGATTTTAATAGCTCTTGTTTTTTTATTTTTTAAATTTTAGTATTTTTCAAGCACGAGGAATGCTTCGGATTGCCATTTTATACCGAAATCCTGAAAGTATTGACTTATTTCAAAAAAGTGCTCGCTTAATATCACTATATCATAGTTATCTTTTATGTTCTGGATTTTTGACGTTTCGGTCTTTGTCTTATCAAAAAGTATGAAAAACTTTGCTTCATCGCAATCAAATTTGATATAAAAAATGTTTGATTTTGTGATGCATAAAATATTTTGAGAATATCTTTTTTCCGCCTCAATAAATTTCATCACCTTCTTGTGTTCATCATAAATAAGATAGCTTTTGAGATGATTTTTTATGTTGAAGGAGAGAAGGGAATTTGAGATTGTAAGAAATAGAAGTACAAAATCTACCAAATACCCTCTTATTTTTGAGTTTATACTTTCTAGTGTGTTGAAAGATTTTTCAAGTATTATAAAGTGGAGTGGTATAAATTGCCATGGCATACCTACAAAGAAAGGAACAGCAAATAAGGATAGTATAAAGTATATAGCCAAAAAGATAAAGAATGTTTTATCTTTTGAGAAAAATGATGGGAAGACATAAAATATGGTGGAGACATAAAAGGAGATAATTTCAGGTGTTTTTGTGTTTTTCAGTTGTATTCCGAGTTCCCGCAGTATAGCAGGAATATTTGCAGATATGAAGAAATCTCCTAATCTCATTATAGCGAGCTGAATTATGTTCAGAGAAACGACCTTGTTTAAAAATTCTTTTATGAAGGAGCTGAAGATCTCAAATCCCTCAAAAGCTTTTTTCTCGTAATTATCTTTTAAAAGCGATGGAGCGATATATATGAAGGAAAAAAGAGCGTAGAGCGGGAGAAAGATAATGAGCCACTTGAAAAACATAGAGAGCAACCTTTCTCTTTCTTTTTTATCTTTTTGTTCAAGGAGTATAAGATATGCCGATAGCGCAAAGAGTGCTGATGATATTATAAATCCTCTCATGTGCAGACCTATAAGAATTGAGCATGTGAGATGAAAGAGCGCGAAATTTTCTCTTTTCAAAAACCTATAAGCTAAAAAGGTCAGAGCAGACATAACGAAGTAGTATAACATGCTTGCCGGAATGAGAATAAAATTTATCTGGAAAGGAAAGAAGAAAAAGAGTTTTTTCGGGTTCCCCTCAGAAAATACCAACGCAAAAATAAGAATCAGTATGATGTTGGTCATTCTTAATCCAAGAATATAAAATTCATCTCCTGCAAAACCAGATATATCTCTGAGCACACCTGATATGTGGAAAAGAAGGCATGAAATAGGTCCAACATGCCCCCAGCCCAAAAGATCAATTTCTTTCTCTCCGATTTTCAAGCTGAGCTTTGGGGGAAGAGGTCTTTTTATAATCTCTATATTTCTTCCTTCACCAAGAGAAAAAATTTTCTTTTTTATCTCTGCGTTTTTTATTGTGATTTTTTCTTCTCTTAATTCTTTTTTGCTTCCGTAGGAGTTCAAGATAATTTCTTTATCTTTTATATCTACGATAAATCTTCTTCTTTTTCCTACCCATTCCTCTTCGTTTATCGGAGCGAGTTTGTAAGCTAAAAAGATGATCTGAGAGAATGAGAATGCTGAGAGAATGAAATAGATAATTTTTGTGTAATATCTCATACCTTGATTTGGTTTTCTGTTGTTTGTTTTGCGAATTTTATATCTTTTACCATCAGACAAGTATGGTCTGGGATTCTGAGATGATATTATATATAGCTGTTTGGTAAGCGGTAGATAGAGCTTCTATTGTTACTGCTACGAGGTCTGCTCCTATTGATTCTACTTGTAGGTTCTTGCTATCGTATTCCACATTTATTTTCACTCTGACATATGATGCGGTTCCTTTCTCTCTATCTGTCATTTCTACTTTGTAATCTACAAGTTTTACTCTTTCGACTTCTGGATAGAATTCGTAGAGGACATTTCTCAAAGCGAGGTCAAAAGCGTGAATTTGTCCGTCTTTTGATGTTGCGTAGCTTAACTTTATCTTGTTCCCAACTCTTACTTTTACTTTTGCTTTGCACCCAAAAACTAGGTTTTCGTAGTTCATCTCCCAATCTATATCAACAGATATAACCTCAAATATATTTTTTCTTTCTCTTTCTTCCACCATACACCTCCATTTTTTGAATCGTTCTGGATATAAATTTTATTTTATTTATTTATCTTTTTGTTTTGCTATCTTTGTCTTATTGAAGTCATTTTTTTGTTTTGTGCTTGGGTTTTTCAGAGTGTGAGGTTTATTTTCACGTATTCTTCGGTAAGGTCTGTCATAAGCATTTGAAATTTACCTTTTCCATTTCCGACCTGTATTTCTATTGTATATTTTGAATTTTTCATTATATCTTTTGCTTTTTTAGTGTCAAACTCTATTATTTTGCTGTTCTCTACGACTTTAAGTTTTTCTTTACTTTTTGATTTTTCCCTATATGAGTGGAAGGAGAAGTCGCTTCTCAAAAATATTTTTATTTTGCCAATTTTTTCGTTTGATGAACCGATCGCTGCAAGTATTCTTCCGAAGTCAGGACTTTCTCCGGCTAATGAGCATTTCAAGAGCATTGAGCCAGATATATACTCGCAGATTTTCCTTGCAGATAAATTGTCTTTTGCACCTTTCACTTCAACCTTCACGACATGACTTACTCCTTCGCCATCTTCTGCTATTTTGACTGCAAGATAAGATAGAACATACCGGATGGCTTTTTCTAAATTTTTCTCATCTGTTTTTATTTCATTTCCGAAAGATATTATGCATGAGTCGTTTGTGCTTGTCGAGTGGTCTATATTTACTGCGCCTATTGTCTCAGATATGACCTCGTACAGCTTTTTTTCAAATCCTTTTGGGAAAGTTGAATTTGTGAAGATAAAAGAGAGAGTTGTTGCGGAAAACTTTGGGAATATCATTCCTGCACCTTTTGCTATTCCTAATACGAAAAATTTTCCGTTCTGATATTTTACCACTTTTTCTACTTTGTCTGTCGTAATTATAGCAGATGAAAATTCGCTCTCATTTTCTGAAAGTTTTTCAAACGCTTCTTTTACCTTATCTATTATCTTTTCTGTTTCAAGCTTTACACCTATTTTTCCTGTGGCAAGAAGTATTATTTCATCTTCGCTGATTTTCTCTTGTGTTTTTTCCTGAAAAACTTTTTTTATCTGTTTTACTATTTTTTCTGCATCTTTTTCTACGCCTTTGTATCTGCACATAGCGTTTCCAGATACAACTGCTATCACTCGTGCTCTCTTTTTGCTTTTGAGTATTTTTTCAGCTCTTGCTATGACTTCACTTTTCAAATTGTTAGATGTGAAAAATCCGATTACGGAGGTGTTTTTTGGAAGAACCGCAAGCGCGAAATCTTTCTTTGAGTTTTTCTTTATCCCACAGCTTATTCCTGAGAACAAAAACATATTTTTTAATTTTTACTGGGTAAGTTTTTGTGTTATAATTTTTTCTGTATTTTTTCTGAGCCCCTTACCTTCCTGATTTAATTTTTTTATTCAGAAATCTCCTTACCTTCTTTTTGCTATGGAAAAAGTCCTTTATATATTTTTGTCTCATGGTAGCCCAGATAAAGAGAATTCAGACGGGTTTTCTGTTCTTTCTCAAATTCTTGAGCAGAAAATAAGTAGCTTGAACTCAGAAGGCAAAATCATTTTCAAGAGAGCTTTTTTAGAGTTTCAATCTCCAACTCTTGACGAATTCCTTGAAGAGCTACAAAAGGAAGGAGATAATATGAGTTTTGAAAGAATTTTTGTTCAACCTGCATTTATTTTCAGAGCGGGTCATATAAAAGACATAGAGAATAAGCTTGAGGGAAAGAGAAACTTTTTTCTCTTAAAGTATTTTTACGGTATAGATGGCTTCCCGGATTTTTTTGCGGACTATATAAATTCTTATATTAGTTTTCTGAAAGATGAGAGAAAGATAGAGAGTGAGTTTTTCGCAAGGTCTCTTTTTCTTTTTGTGGGTAGAGGGTCTTCCGATGAAGAAGCAACCTCTGATTTTTACAGGTTTTCACGTTTGGTCTGGGAGAAGGTAGGAAAGCCCGGATACCTTGAGGTATCTTTCTGCGATGCTAACTTTCCGGGAGTTCAAGATGTCCTCAACACTGTAAATCTTGAGAGATTTGCTTATGTGTTTGTTGTTCCTGTTGTTTTATTTCGTGGGTTTGTTCTGAAAAAGATTGAAAAGTCGCTTTCAGGTTTTTCTGCAAACTTTATCATTTTTGAACCTTTCGGGAATTTTTTTGCTTCCCAGCTTGCTGATTTTCTTCTTCAGCACTTTCTAAATTACGCAAAATGAATTCTATTTCCTTGACACCTGAAATCTCAAATGATTTTTTTATAAGTTCTTTCCCTGCGGATATGTTGTTTTGTGATATAAGTTTTGCGCCATCTTTCAAGAATTCCTGAGCTTTTTTCATCTCGTATATTGATTTCAATATACCTGTTGAAAAGCCAAGAAATATTCCAAAAAACAGAGATAGTTCTTTGATATTTGTTTTTATCTTTCTTTTTGCGTGTTTTTTTGTTTTTTCTTTTTTTGTTGTCTTCTGTATTGTCTTATTATTCTCTGTGTTTTTATTTGATGTTGAAGTGATTTTTTCTGTGATCTCGTTGCCTATTTCCCCGATCTGGTTGATTTCAATGAGCAGATCGGGAATTTTCCTTTCTTCTTCTGCTATTTCTGACTCTTCTTCTCTTATCTTTTCTGAAAAGCAGGATTGTATGAATTCTGCGAAGTCCTTCTGATATATTTGAGGTATTGAAGATTTTTCACAGGCGATTTTTAGTGCGTTGAGCATCTCTTCGGCAGAGCTATATCTCATAAACGGATTTTTTGAAAGAGCTTTCAGTATAACTTCGTCTATGTGTTCAGTAACTATTGAGTTTATAGACGAAGGAGGAGGTATAGAACCTTTGAGAATTTTTTCTTTCACTTCTTCGGGGTTTGCAGATGAGAACAACCTTTGAGATGTGAGCATTTCCCACATGACAACTCCTATGCTCCATATATCTCCCTGTTGTGTCCAACCATTTCCGTTTATGACTTCGGGAGGAACATAGCTTAACTTCCCGAAAGGGTCAATTTTGCCGTTCTGCGGGAGCGTAATTCCAAAATCAGATAATTTTACACCACCAGTCCACGATATAAGTATGTTCTTTTGATTTATGTCTCTGTGAATCAATCTTCTCCCTTCAAAGTTGTGAATATATTCTGTTGCTGTGAGGATTTTTTCTGAGATGAAAAGAAAAATGTCAAGAGGGATCTCATTCACTTTTTTGAGAAATTCCATAAGATTTACTCCTTTTATGTATTCCATTTCTATGAAGAAGGTGTTTTCTATTTTTCCGAAGTTGTTGGTTTTTACTATGTTTTCGTGGTCAAATCTTGCTGATATTTTTGCTTCATTTATAAAAAGTTCTGTGTGTTTTGAGGATTTGAGGATTTTTATCGCTACGAGTTTTTTGAAGCCCGCTTCTGATACTTTCCACGCTCTATATACTTTCCCCATTCCTCCTTCGCCTATCTCTTTTGTGATTATGTATTGACCAAATTTTCTCATTCTTATAAAATAATTTTACTTTACAGGACTTACTTTTATCAAACTCACTTTTTGCTTGCAACAGATTTTTAAGAGATATTTTTTTCCCGCTTTTATTTTTCTACTTCTTCTATCAGTTTATTTCTTTTGAGTTCTTTTATGAAGGAAAATATCTTTTTTTCTATATCAGATTTGATTTCGTTTTTTTCTTTCAGGTTTTGGGATATAAATTTTTTAATGCGTTCTTCGGATGGGAGTTCGTCAAGGATTTCCCAGATCAGCGTTCCTGCTTCGTTCAGCATAAATATTTTATCACCTTTTGCAAGAAATAATCTTCCCTCTATCTTTTTTTCAAAATCTGCTTTTTTCAAATACATTTTCATTTTTCTTTCTGGAAATTTCTAAGGCACTATGAAATCAATGCCTTTTGGTATTATTTCAAATTTTTTGGGTGTGTGTCCTGGCACTTCCCCTTCCATCTCTATCATTATTTTATCTTTTTCGTCTGCCTCAACCTCAACAGTTCTGGCTCTGAAATACAGAACTTTTTTTGTTTTTTTAGCTTTTTCAAATCCCTTTTCTCCCTGATATAAAAGCGGTATTGATTTGAGTGTTTCGATGGAGTTCATATCTTTTACTACTACAATATCAAGGAGTCCATCTTCTACATCTGCAAAGGGAGCTATCTGCATGCCTCCTCCGTAAAATCTTCCGTTAGCTACCGCAACAACTCTTATTTTAGCGGAAAAATCTCTGAACTCTTCTTGTTCTGAATCGGTCTTTATTCTGACTTTTTTGTTTTTATATGTGAAGTTGCAGATTATAGCGAAGATGAGGAATGGAATAGTTCCCCGAAAGATTTTGCCGTATTTATTTACAAGGTTTGCGACTTCTCCCCCCATTCCGAACTCGGTTATATTTATGTAATGCCTTTTTACTTCTTTGCCTTCAAAGTTTTTGAATGTACAAAGGACTACATCTAATTTTTTTGTTTTCCCATTCAAAATTATATCAATTGCTTTATCAATATCTTTTGGTATTCCTATGGTTTTTATGAAATCGTTCCCCGTTCCTACGGGAATAATTCCAATTTTTGGTCTTTTTTCCTCTGGTATTTTCATCACTCCATTTACAACTTCGTTCAAAGTTCCATCTCCTCCGACAAAGCAGATCGTGTCAAAATTCTCTGATTCCTCTGCGAGTTCTATTGCTTCCTCCGGTCCGTTAGTGAAAACTATCTCCGAAAATAAATCCGAATACTTTTCCCCTATATAGTTTGCTACTTTTTTCCCTCTTCCTCCACCGCTGTTTGGGTTTATGATGAGCTTTATCTCTCTTTTCATCGCTATAATAATTTTATCTTTGTTTAAAAATTTGTGGTGAAAACATTTTTTAATTTTAATTTTTTAGAAACTAATTAGTGCGATAAAAATCGTGTTAAATTCCTTTTTTATGTTTGAAAAGGTAAAAGAGGTTATACATTCTCCTTCAAGAGCACTTGAATTTTTTCTCGGAAAAGAAGTTATATCTGAATTTGTTCCTTTTGAAGAACTTTCAGATTATGAAAAATGGTGGAAGGAAGAAGGTGAGAAAATATCTGAATCTGTCGATAGAGCCAGAACTCCTTGGCTCAAAATGTATGATGAGACAGGAAAAAGAATAGATGAGATTCAGTATCCTTCGGAGTACTGGAAGATGCTATATGAAGGATATAAAAGAGGTATTATAGATAGGGTTTTTAATAAAGGTTCTATAAAGCCGTTTTATCTTATTGAGTATATAGTCACTTTCTTTGATGCAGGGCTGGGGTGTCCATATACTGTCTCTTTATCTACTGCTCTTTCTGTTTTCAAGTATGGTTCAGAAGATGTGAAAAATGAAATTCTGCCTCTTATGAGGAGAAAAGATGAGAAAGTTTGGCAGGGTGCTACATGGATGACGGAGATAAAAGGGGGTTCAGATCTTGGCTATTCTGTTGAGACGATCGCTGAGGAGAAAGATGGGGTCTGGTTTTTAAACGGGGAGAAATATTTTGCTTCTAATGTTGGGGCTGAGGTGGCGGTTGTTGCAGCGCGTCCGAAAGGAGCTCCACAAAATGTAAAAGGGCTCGCTCTCTTTCTCATAAAAAAACATAAAAAAGATGGCTCTCTTAACTACTTTGTGAGAAGATTGAAAAACAAAATAGGAACAAGGTCTGTCCCAACAGGTGAGGTTGAACTGAAAAACTCATATGCTCATCTTCTCGGGAAAAGAGAGTGGGGTATCTATGAGATTTTAGATGTTCTTAACTCTTCCCGTCTTGCTAACATATTCGGCAGTGTTGCGGTTATCCAAAGAGCTATATCTATTGCTCTGAAATTCGCTTCTCAGAGATTTGCTTTCGGAAAAAATGTGATAGATCATCTTCTTGCAAGAAAGCAGTTTGAAGATAGGGTTGGTGAGTTTGTCAAGTGTTTCAGAATGGGATACGACTGTGTATCGCTTTACGATGAAGTGTTCCGTGAAGTTCCTCCTTTTTCAGATAAGTTCAACCTCTTCCGTCTTATGTCTCATATAGCGAAGTATTACACCGCTGAGGTGGCTATACAGACATCAAAATGGGCTATGGAGATGTTCGGCGGGCTTGGAATCTTGGAGGAGTTCCCAACAGAAAGATTGTTCAGAGAATCAATAATTCTATCTATATGGGAGGGGACCCCACACCGGCAGATGTTAGATGGTCTTGAAGTTATGGTCAAAAAACAATCTCACAAATTACTTTTTGACTATATCAGAGAGAAAAACAAAAATAACGAGTTTGCGGTTCGGAAAGTATCAGAAATTCAAAAATTTACAGAAGATTTTCTTTCAAAAGACGAAAATTTTCAGGAAAGAAATGTTGAGATGCTTTTTAAGAAACTTTCGGAGTTGTGGGAAATCTGAAAAATACCTTCAAAGCTCGGGCGAATTTTAGTAATCAATATCTCACTTTTCCCGATTTATATTAATTTATGACTTTATCTCCGATGGAAAAGTTAAAAGTTATTTCTTCATCTCATGATGTTGGGCTCCATTTTTATGAAGTTGTGAAAGACGCGGAGGGAATTTTTGTAAAGGGGGAAAAAGAAATCATTGAGCAAGACAAAATAACTCTTGACCCTAATTTATCTTTTGATTTTGTGGTTTTCTCTCCCGAATACTCATTCATTCCTAACTCGCAAAGCTCTTTTTCTTGTGTTTGGACTGATTGGAACTTGAATGTCCCTCTTGTTTTTGAAAATGCCCGGAAGTTCAAGCTCGTGATTATTGATGAAGCGGGATTTGAAAAGCTGAAGAGTTTGAAATTACCATTTAAGGTTTATCCTCTGCCTGTTTTTGCTATACATGCAAGCTGGCGAGTCCCCAAACCTAAACCCAAGAAAAACAAAAAGATAGATGTTGTTTTTTTAGGGAATCTCAACCCGGGAATTCATACGAGGAGAAACTCGGCTTTGCGTAAGATACTTCTTTTACCGGAAAAATACAAAATTGCGGTTGGTGTTGGTTTATATGATCCGGAAGCATACTCAGAAGTTCTTTCGTCTTCAAAGATCGTCTTCAACATGAGTGTCAGAAAAGAAATGAATATGAGAGTTTTCGAAGCTGTAAAGTGTAATTCCCTTCTTTTTCTTGAAGAAGATAATTTGGAAACATGGAAATACCTTACAAAGTGGGAATCAGTTATTCCATATAGAGAAGATAATCTTGCGGAGCTTATGGTTAAATATCTTGGAATATCTGATGAGGAGCGAGAGAAAATCACATCAAATGCTTTATCTGAGATCTCTCGTATATCAGAAAGCTATGTGTGGCAGAAAATCTTTGAGATAGATAGAGATGTAGAATCCGAGAAAATAAAAGATGATATATCTTTGCGTCTGGGAACTTTCAAGACACTTGTAAATACAATTTTCAATTTTCCAGTGAATGAAAGATTTGTGAGTAGAGCAGAAGAGATAGGACTTAACTTGCTTGATGAGATAAAGAGTTTGGCGGGAGAAAAAAGCAAAATTTTTAGAGCTTCTGTTCTCAACGAACTTTCTTTTATGTACTTATTTCTCTTGAGAAGAGAAATACGCGGTAATGAAAGAAGGGGAGACGAAGAGGAACTATACAAAAAATCTTCAAGGTATATTTTATCTGCTTTATCTTTTGAGCCGAACTCCGCTATACTATGGTACAACTTGTCTTTTCTTAACTACTCTTTTGGGATGAGAGATGATTTTCTGAACTCTGCTTTGAGGTTTTTGAAAATTTTAGATAAAGAAGGAGAAAATTCAATCTATATTTCTCCATTCCCCGATGTATTTTCCTTTACTATCTTCTCTCACTATACATATTTGAAAAGTTATGCTGATTATCTCTGGCTCTCTTTCATAGAAGATATTGATGAGCTGAAAAGAGGTTTAGCCAAAGTTCTCCAGACGCAGATTTTTATATTTCTTGCTAATGATGCTATTGCTTTTGGTGATCTGAGGTCTGCTGAAAGATTCTGCTCTTTTGCCATAACGAATTTCCCCAACTGTCCCGACTTTTACTTTCTTATGGGAAAAATAAAGCTTATGCAGAGAAGTTTTTTTGACTCCGTTTCAGCATATCTGAAAGGTTATGAGCTTGATCCGGTAAACTATTTAAAATGGGCTGAGATTTTGCTTTCTTTGCTTTTATCTGGACAAAAACAAAAATTTCAAGAGGTTCTCGGAGAAATGAAAACCATGTCAAAAAGATTATATGTTCTTGATGGAGCTAAAATAGAAATTTCCGGTATAGATGAGAATATATACATAAAGCCGGTTTCAAAGATATTTGATGATTTTTCTCTGTTTCAAGATTGAGCTTTCGGTTTTAAATAGAAATAAGAGGAAAATATCAAAGTTTTTTTGGTGTTTGCTTAAATTTTCTATAATGATGGGATATAAATTTCTTACAGTGCTTTTGCCTTTACCTTTGCTTTTAGCTTTTGAGTTTTTATCGGCTGGTAGGTTTTTGGTAGATTCCCCAGTACTTTTTCAAGATGAAAAGCCCCTTATAGATAAACTTATAAGAGACATTCTCGGAAGAGATGAAGAAGAGTTTAAGCAAAAAGATAAACAAGGTAAAGATAAAGAGTCAAAAGAAAGAGAGAAGAAAGAAGAAAAGAATTTTAAAGTAGAAGAAAAATCTCAATCTAAGGGTTATTCATCAGAAGAAGCGGAAAAGGGTATAGAACCTGAGAGACAGAAGGTTTCTCGCTCTGAAATGGTTTCTTCAAAGGTCTTTGTTCTTGAAGTTGAGGGAGCGATAAGTCCCCCTGTTGCCGACTTTATAATAGAAGGCATAAAAGAAGCTCAAGAAAAAGGAGCAAAGCTTATCGTTATTCTTCTTGATACTCCGGGAGGGCTTGATTTATCTATGAGAAAGATAATTCAGGCGATAGAGTCATCTTATGTTCCTGTTTGTGTTTTTGTTTGGCCTATTGGAGCTCGTGCTGCATCTGCGGGAACATTCATAACAGTTTCTGCTCATATTGCTGCTATGGCTCCTGGGACATCAATAGGTGCTGCGTCTCCTGTTATGATGGGGGGAAGAGAAATTGACGAAAAGCTGAGGAAAAAAATAGAAAACGACGCCGTCGCTTATATAAGGTCTATTGCTGAAAAGCACGGAAGAAATGCAAATTGGCTTGAAAAAGCGGTAAGAGAAGCAGCTACTCTTACAGCAGAAGAAGCAGTAAAAAATAATGTTGTTGACCTTGTCGCTGAAAGTGTTCAGGAGTTGATAAAAAAGATAAACGGTAAGAAAGTGAAAACATCTGCTGGTGAGATCACCCTTGACCTTTCAAGCTATGAGATTGTAAGGTTTGAGCCAAACCTAAAACACAAAGTCCTCAAGGTTATTTCTGACCCAAATATAGCTTACATACTCCTTATGATAGGTATATGGGGGATATTCTTTGAGCTTGCAAATCCTGGAGCTATTTTCCCCGGAGTCGCGGGAGCGATATGCCTTATTTTAGGGCTTTATTCTCTTCAAACCCTTCCTGTCAACTGGGCTGGAATTTTGCTTATTATAACGGGAATAATTCTTTTTTTGCTTGAGGTTAAAGTCGCGTCTTCTGGGCTTCTCACTCTTTCTGGGATAGCAAGTATAATACTTGGTTCTCTTATGCTTTTCAGGTCTCCTGAACCTTTTTTGCGTGCGTCTTATAGAGTCATAATATCTACAACTTTATTTACCGCTGCTTTTTTCGTGTTCGTAGCATATAAAGGAATAAGAGCGCAGTTCAAAAAATCACCCGTCGGCTTTGAAGGATTGATGGAGGAAGTGGGAGAAGCAATTTCTGATTTCCAAGATGGTAAAGGCAAAATCTTCATCTCAGGTGAAATATGGGAAGCCAAAGTTGCAGAGGGAGAAAAAAATATCGCAAAGAGCGACAGGGTGAAAGTTATAGGAAGAGACGGAATGATTTTGCTTGTCAAAAAAGTTTAAATATTTTCCGAGTAAATCCCGCAGAATTGGGGAGTGAAAGTAAAATGTTCGTCATACCATCTCTTGACATAAAAGATGGGAAGGTTGTACGACTATTTAAGGGAGATATATCACGCGAGATATTATCTTTGAGTGTTTCTCCCGTTGATGTAGCTAGATTGTGGATCGAAAAAGGTGCTAAGTTTCTTCACATAGTAGATATAAACGCTGCTTTTGAGAGAAGCGAAGGTCAGCTTGACATTATAAAAGAAATTCTCGCTCTTGGTGTTAAGGCTACGGTGGGCGGAGGTATGAGGAGCTTTGATAAGGTCAGAGAACTTGTGATCTCGGGAGCGTGGGGTGTTGTTATATCTACACTTATTTTTGAAAATAAAAACGAATTCCAAAGAATAGTTCGTGAGTTCGGAGATAAAATCATGGTGGCTCTTGACTTTGATGAAAACTTCTTTATCTCCATAAGAGGTTGGAAAGAAAAGATAAAAAGAACTGTGTTTGATGTTGATGACTTGATTTTTATGCCTATAAAGGGTTTTATTTTTACAGCGGTTTTCAGAGATGGAACATGTCAAGGAGTACCAAAAGAGCATTTCAAGAAAATTTCAGAGTTCTTCAAAGATTCCGGAAAAATACTTATAGCATCCGGGGGGATCTCATCTGATGATGAGCTTATTTTTCTGAAGTCGTTGGGTTTTTGGGGAGCTATTGTTGGCAGAGCTTTATACGAGGGAAAGATAAAAGTTTTCGAAATATAAAAGTGGAAATTAAACTCTTTGAAGATTTAACCAAGTGATCACGCATTAAGTAAAATAAAATAAATAATGAAGGATTAAAGAGCAGAGAAGGAGGGAGATTTCGTATGTCATATGTAGAAAGTGAATCAGGAAGCATCATAAGACCTTATAACCCTTCTGAAATAGAAGAAAAATGGCAAAAAGAATGGGAAAACAAAGACGTATTTCGCCTGAAAGGGGAAGGAGAGAAAAAATATATTCTGGTTATGTTTCCTTATCCTTCTGGGAGGATACATATGGGGCATGTGAGAAATTACACGATAGGAGATGCGATAGCTCGCTATTATAGAATGCTCGGGTATGATGTTTTGCATCCGATAGGGTGGGATGCTTTCGGGCTTCCGGCAGAAAATGCAGCTATTGAGCACGGAGTCCATCCAGCCAAGTGGACACAAGAAAACATATCATACATGAAAAAACAACTAAAACGCCTCGGAATATCTTATAACTGGAAAAGAGAAATAGATACCTCTTCTCCTCAGTATTATAGATGGGAACAGCTCTTTTTCATACAGATGTTTGAGAGGGGTTTAGCTTACAGGAAAGAAGGTTTTGTCAATTTCTGCCAGAGATGTAATACTGTGCTTGCTAATGAACAGGTTATTGCTGGTGGTTGTTGGCGATGTGGGACGCCCATAGTAAAAAAGAAAATGTGGGGATGGTTCCTCAAAATCACAAATTACGCAGAAGAACTTCTTTCAGAGCTCGAAAACTTAGACTGGCCCGAAAGAGTCAAGAAGATGCAAAAGGATTGGATAGGAAGGTCAGAAGGAGCTTTGTTCAGGTTCCCCGTTGAAGGTCTTGAAAATCCGCTTGAAATATTCACAACAAGACCCGATACTGTATTCGGTGTTACCTTCATGGCAGTTGCCCCAGAGAACGATAGAGTAATGGAGCTGACAGTAGATGAGAGGAAAGGAGAAGTTGAATCATTCTGCGAGAAAGTTATGAGAATGTCAAAGGAGGAGAGAGGAGCTGAAATTATTGGTGTTTTCACAGGAAGATATGCGATAAACCCTTTTAATGGGGAGAAGATACCTATTTGGGTGGCAAATTATGTTCTGCCCGACTACGGAACGGGTGCTATAATGGCTGTTCCAGCTCATGACGAGAGAGATTTCGAGTTCGCAAAAAAATACCAGATAAAGATAAAACCAGTGATATTGCCTTATGATGGTGTTCATGATTTTTCAAAGTCCGCCTTTACAGATAAAGGAAAACTTATAAACTCAGGTCAATTCTCTTCTCTTGACTCAGAAGAAGCAAAAAAGAGAATAGTTCAGTTCGCAAAGGAAAAAGGTTTTGGGGACTTTGCAGTAAGTTACAGGTTGCGCGATTGGGGAATTTCTCGCCAGAGATACTGGGGTGCTCCGATACCGATAATATACTGTGAAAAGTGCGGGACCGTTCCTGAAAAACCTGAGAACCTTCCTGTTGTCCTCCCCCCGAAAATGGAAGATATGGAGGAGTGGAGCAAAATAAACTGTCCATACTGTGGTAATTCCGCTCGCAGAGAAAAAGATACTATGGATACATTCGTTGAGTCGTCTTGGTATTTTCTCGGCTATCTTTCGGGAGATATTGAGAAGGTTGATTTTTCTTCTCATCCTTTCAATGAGAAATTGGTTGAAAGGTATATGCCTGTTGATATGTATATAGGTGGAATTGAGCATGCTGTTTTGCATCTTCTCTATGCGAGATTTTTCACAAAGGTTCTGAGAGATTTGGGATATATAAAGATTTCAGAACCGTTCAAAAAACTCATAACACAAGGAATGGTCATAAAAGATGGAGCGAAGATGTCAAAGAGTAAAGGAAATGTTGTGGATCCCGATGATGTTGTCGCAAACTACGGAGCAGACACAGCAAGATGCTTTATTCTTTTCGCAGCACCTGTTGAAAAAGACCTTGAGTGGTCAGATAGGGGTGTTGTGGGAATTTATAGGTTTCTCAACAGAGTTTGGAACACTCTGAACTCCATCTTTGATATTATCAGAAAAAGTGGATATAAAAATTTAGAAGTTGATGAAAAAAATATTTTCCTTGATGTTTCCAATAGGGTAGAGCTACTCAGAAAATCTTATGCATATTGTGTTTTGTCTGTTGAGAAAGACATCAGAGAACTTGGATTCAACACATCTCTTGCTCGTCTTATGGAGTTTATAAACTCTCTAAATGATTTTAAAGAGGATGTAAAGGGGAAAAATCTATCTCTATCGGAAAATGATGCCCTTTGTGTTATAGGAATGATATCGGGTTTCCTCAAAATTCTTTCCCTCTTTGCTCCTCACATATCAGAGGAACTCTGGCATATATTGAAAACCGAAATAGAAAATTCAAAGAACTACAAACTCCTATCCGAAGAGAAATGGGTTATATCTTATGGACTTGAAAAGTTTTTGGAGGAAGAATATATTACCATTCCCGTTCAGGTCAATGGGAAGCTAAGAGCTGAGATAAGGGTAAAAAGAGGAGCTGAACAAAGCGAAGTGTTTGAGATTGCAAAATCGGATGCAAAGATTTCAAAGTATATTGAAGGTAAGGAGATCAAAAAGGTTATCTTTGTGAAAGATAAGATAATAAACATAATTGTCAGCTGATTTTTCATCTTATTGAGAGTTCGTCTTTTTCAAATTTTCTCAGAAATCCTCTTTTGCTTTCGCCATCAAGGAATTCGGCAAATTTTATAATGTAAGGAGACCTGCTATCTATTTTCAAAATTTCTTTTTTAACCTCTTCAATTTTCAACCTCGTGTCAAGGTAAATTTTCAGCGCTTCCTTTATTTTTTGTATTTCATCTGATTCTACTCCTGCTCTTTTCAGTCCTACGAGGTTTATTCCTGCTATGCGTGGTTCTATTCCGACAACAAGTAAAAATGGTGGTACATCTTGAGTGAGGAAAGTTGTGGCTCCCACCATCACCATATCTCCAACTCTTACGAATTGGTGTGAGCCGGAGTATCCACCGAAGACCACTCTGTTTCCTACTTTTGTATGTCCTGCAAGTGCAGAAAAGCTTGTCAGAACACAACCTTCTCCTATCTCGCAGTCGTGAGCTATGTGTGCATATGCCATTATATAATTTTTTGAACCTATTTTTGTTATTCCTCTGCCTTCTTTTGTTCCTCTGTGTATTGTGACGAACTCTCTTATTATGTTTTCATCTCCTATTTCTACTGATGTTTCTTCGTCTTTATATGCTATGTGTTGAGGGGGAGTTCCTATTACTGCGTAGTGATAAATTTTATTCTTTTTGCCTATTTTCACTTTTCCCTCTATTATCACACCTTCTCCGATGAAGGTTTCTTCACCTATTTCAGCTTTGTCGCTTATTACACTTGATTTTGAAATTTTTGTTTTTTGGTCTGTCATGTGGTTTTTGGTTTATTTTATGCTTTCAGAATTTGCTTTATCTTTTGTTCAGATTTTTTCACCTCTAAATTTTTTCATTTTTTTATTCTTTGGATTTGAAGATTTTCTCTCTAAGTTTTGAAAGTTCTTCTTTTTGTTTCATTTCCTGGAATTTTTCCATTATTTTCACATATTCTCTATCTAAGTTTATAAGTCGCATAAGAGCCGTTTTTGCTATGTTTTTGTAAAAGATTGTTGTGAATGATGGATTGGATTTTTCAAGGTTTTCAATTCCACCTCTTATTATGTATATTATTTGTGTGTCATCTTCTGAAGATTTTATGGTTGCAGAAGCGTTTCTGTTCAAAAGTATGTCACTTTCACCGAATATCTCTCCCTCTTCAAGCTCCGCTATCTTTACATTATTTTTTATGACTTCTACTTTTCCTTTCATAACCATAAACATTCCGCCTGTGATTTCTCCTTCGCTTATTATTGTTTCTCCTTTTTTGAACCTTATTATGTTTATGAACCTCTCTACTGCTTCAAAATCCTCTGACGGAATATACTTGAATATTCCTGTATTTTTTACCTTTTCCTTTATCTCTTCTGTTCTTTCAATTATCTCCATATTAACAAAAAAAGCATATAAATTGAAGATAAATAAAAAA